>Ga0209081_1002420_pt1 | contig 10836 bp, 10 predicted proteins | sample GOMGulsemesocosm_4_FD_184636 | JGI IMG/M metagenome (GOLD analysis project Ga0209081, IMG submission 184636) | Methane-oxidizing microbial communities from mesocosms in the Gulf of Mexico - GOM15B Gulf of Mexico (SPAdes) (version 2) | ecosystem: Environmental > Aquatic > Marine > Cold seeps... | reverse complement strand
ATTATATCAAGCGTAGCGGCCGTTATGTCAGCCATTGGTTTAGCAGGTGAATATTTCAATATTCCTGAAGTTATCATGTTAATGGGCTTTTTAGTGATGTTTGCAGGTTACGTGTTAACGCTTAGAGCTATTTCAAAACAATAAAATATAGTATCAACCATGTTGAATTAATCATATACAATATAATTGTATATGATTTGGGGGAGATGAGAAATCGTCTTTAGTTGCTATTTCGACATAATTAATGCAGCAAAGTAGTCTTAGTAAAAAATGCTTACTGAATAAAAATAAAACGACATAACTAAATTTTGTTCGTATGAACAATGAACTCAACTAAACTAAACCATTCCTGATGTAAAAAACAAATGAATATAAAAAATATCGCAAAAGAAGTGTTTGAAATAGAATCAAAAGAAATATTAAATTTATCAGCCCTTTTAACTAATGATTTTGAGGGCGCTGTAAATACAGTCTTTAACTGTGATGGTAAATTTATTATCTCAGGTATGGGGAAATCAGGAATTATAGGTAAAAAGATTGCTGCAACATTAGCAAGCACAGGAACACCTAGTTTTTTCTTACACCCAGGGGAGGCTTATCATGGTGATCTTGGCATGATAGAAAGAAATGATGTTGTATTACTTATATCAAATTCAGGTGAATCAGACGAAGTACTTAAACTTATTCCATTTCTAAAATCTCAAGGAAATAAAACTATTTCCATGACAGGAAACCCTAAGTCCACATTAGGAATAAATACAGATTTCCATCTAAATATTGCTATAAAAAAAGAAGCTTGCCCCCTAAACTTAGCTCCTATGTCTTCAACTACAGCAACACTTGTAATGGGTGATGCTATAGCGGTAGCACTTATGAAATTAAGAGGCTTTAAAGATAAAGATTTTGCACAGTTTCACCCAGGTGGTAGTTTAGGGAAAAGGCTACTAACCACAGTGCAATCGGTAATGAAAAAAGACAATCTTCCAACGTGTGATAAAGCAGCTCATATAAAAGACATTATTCATACCATTACAGACGGAAAATGTGGCTTAGTAATAATTATTGAAAATAAGGCTATAGCTGGAGTTATTACAGATGGTGATATAAGAAGAGCTATGGAAAACAGTCAGGACGAATTTTTTACTTTAAAAGCAACAGATTTAATGAGTAAAACGCCCAAAACTATAAATCAAAATGAAAAGCTTACAGTTGTAAGTGACACTATGAGTAAAGCTAAAGTGAACTCTTTGATCGTAGTTGATGATAAAAGCGTTTTAGTTGGTATCGTACAAATGTATGATTTAGGAATATAGTTTTATGAAAAAAATAGTTGTTATACCTGCAAGGTTAAATTCTACAAGGTTGCCAAATAAAGTATTACTAGACTTAAAAGGCAAAACGGTCGTTCAAAGAGTGTATGAACAGTGTAAAAAATCTAATAATATAGATGAAGTATACATAGCTACAGATAGTATAAAAGTAAAAGAGTCTTGCGAAAAATTTACACAAAACATTATTATGACAGATGAAAGTCATACTTCAGGAACAGACAGAATAGCACAAGCAGTTCAAGATATAGAATGCGATGTAGTTATAAATGTTCAAGGAGACGAACCATTTATAGAGCCATCTTTAATAGATAAATTGGCAAACTCTTTTACATCTAATAATGACACAATGTCTAGTGTATTTCATAAAATAGAAAAAATAGAAGATTTAAAGAATAACAATGTAGTAAAAGTAACTATAGATAAAAACAATGACGCCTTATACTTTTCAAGATCAATTATTCCACATCACAGAGATGAGTGGGAGTCACTTTTAAATCATCATATAACCATACCAGAACCGTTAAAGTTTTATAGACACTTGGGGATATACGGATATACAAAAGAGTTTTTATTAACGTATTCAAATTTAGAGTCTACATACCTTGAAAGGCTAGAACAATTAGAGCAATTGAGGGTGTTAGAAAGTGGTTATAAAATAAAGATGATAGAAACAAAATACGACTCAATAGGTATAGATACTATAGAGGATTATAAAAAAGCATTGGAGTTATTAAATGAATAGTGAAGAGTTATATAAAAAATTACAAGAACATAAATTTATAATAAGTGGCCCTTGTGTTATAGAAAATGAATCTATGATTATGCACTTAGCAGAGAACATTAAAAAAATCACAGAAGATTTAGACTTCACTTATATATTTAAAGCTAGCTTTGACAAAGCCAATAGAACTTCACTTAATAGCTATAGAGGGCCAGGACTTGAAGAAGGTCTTAGAATACTTGAAAGAGTAAAAAAAGAGTTCAATCTTCCTATAACTACAGATATACATGAAGCACATCAAGCTAAACCATTAGCAGAGGTCGTTGATATACTTCAAATACCAGCCTTTCTGTGCAGGCAAACAGATTTACTAGTAGCTACTGCAAAAACAGATAAAATAGTAAATATAAAAAAAGCACAGTTTTTAGATGGCAAAGATATGATACATCCTGTTATCAAAGTAAGAGATAGTGGAAATAACAAAATAATGCTAACAGAAAGAGGTAGTATGTTCGGTCTAGGAAACTTAGTTGTTGATTTTAGGCAAATTATAGATATGAAAGAATTTGGATACCCTGTAATTATGGATGTAACACACTCTACTCAAAAGCCTTCAGCATTAGGTGGTACAAGTGGAGGGGATAGAAAATATGCACCTTCTATGGCAAAACTAGCAAATGCAGTCGGTGTCGATGGTTTTTTCTTTGAGGTTCATGATAATCCAGAAGAAGCTTTAAGTGATGGACCGAATATGGTTTATTTGAAAGATTTTAAAGAAATTTTAGAAAGTATAAAATAATCTATGGATACTAAATTAATAACAATTATAGTCCCTATATATAATGTTGAAAAATATATAAAAGAATGTTTGGATTCATTATCACATGAAAAAAATGCAAATATTATATTAGTTAATGATGGCTCTACTGATAATAGTGGACTTATAGCTAAAGAATATACACTAAAACATTCAAGTTTTTTTTACCTTGAAAAAGAAAATGGAGGTTTAAGTAGTGCAAGAAATGAAGGGATTTTACATTGTAAAACAAAATATATAGCTTTTTGTGATTCAGATGACTGGGTTGAGCGAAATACATATACAAAATTAGCTGAGTTAGCTGAAGAAGAGAATATAGATATTGTAAGTTGTGGTATGTTCCTTAATTATGATGATAGAGAAATTGAAGTGCCTTTAAAAGAAGGAGTATATAATCTAGATAATAAAAATGAAATTGTAAAATTATTAGATAATATTAAAGTTGCAGCATGGGATAAAGTATATAGATTTGATTTATTTAATTCTAAAATAGATTATCCTTTCGGATTGTATTTTGAAGATACACCAACGACAGGTAGACTTTTAATAGAATCAAAAAAAGTAAAACTTGTAAGCTCTTCATATTATCATTATAGACAAAGGGAAGGTTCTATAATTAATCAAAAAGAATTCAATAAAAAATATTTTGATATTTTTGAAGGTTTAAAGATATTAAAAAATTATGAGACAGATAAAAACAATAAGAAGGAATTAATATATAACTATTTATATATTCGAAAGGGTTTGGTGGATTCTATAATTAGATTATTTAATTTTCAAGTTTTTCATCATAAAGAATATCAAATGTATATAAGAAACAAAGTGAACTTTAGTTATTTATTGAAATTCAAAGGAAATAAAAAATATATTTTATATATAATTTACGCATGGGTTAGGACTTACTTTTGAATAAAAAAGCTAGTATTTATAATTTGTTAGCTGTTGGTATAAAGATTTTGGCTGGACCATTAGTTTATTATTTTATATCTGTTAAATTTGATCCTTTTTTTTTAATAGCATATTTTTTCATTCTAACAATTAATAATATGAGAACAATATTTGAAGGCGGAGTTACAAATATTGTAAAAAGAAATTATATTACAGGATCAAAAATAAATATAAAAAGTATCAATACATTTTCTTATTTATGGTTTTTATTAGTAAGCATTATTTTATTTATTGTTTCATTAACTCTTGGTATTTTATATATTGAGTATGTCTTAAATAGTTTTGAGGCTGTAATATTTCCTTTGCTGTTAGCTTCATTTGTATCATCATTAAGAGTTTCGATTCTATATATTGATGCTTATGTTGATGGTTATATATCGAGTGTAATTTATAGAAAATCTCTTTTGATTTCCAATCTTGTTTCTACTATTGTGCTGATAGCAGCAATTGAATTAGATTTTACTTTGTACAGTGTCTTTTTAAGTCAATTAGCACAAGTTATCATCATATATTTTTTATTAAAAAAACATATGGGTACATTTGAGATTTATCAGAAAAAAAAATTCATAGTATTTAGGAGTGTATACAAAAGATTTAAAAGCTTAATACAGCCTACGATAAAAACTTGGTCAATAGGGTATGTATTTTGGAATGCGACATTTTGGATAACACCAATTTTATTTCAAGGTGAAATTTCTGCTAGCATTCTATTTAGTTATGCTGTATTTAAGTCTGTATATGATGTATCTGCTTCTTTTATCCATTCAAATATACCATTAATCACAAAAAAAATTAATGAAAAACTAACTTTCCCTATAAAAAATATTTTGTTCAAAATATTAACTGTAAGTTCTTTACTTTATTTTATGATAGCACTTATTTTAATATTATTTATAAATTTAAATATTATTGAAAGTCTAAGTTCTAGGTTTCTAAACAATAATGAGTTGATATTCTTAGCTATTTTATTTTATATAATATTATTAAAGACTATTATACATAATTTTATAAGATGCTACCAAATCGAGCCATTTTTTTATTTTGTTGTTTATAATGCAATAATCATGCTCTTTTCGCTTGTGCTGGCTAACTATACGGGTTGTAGTTTTTTTATGCCCCACGTATTATTTTTAGTGCCTATGCTAGGCATATCCTTTTTAATGTTAAATAAAAAGCTAAATATTACTTATGAATAAATACTCATTATTATTTAATGCTTTTTTATTAGGATATACTTTTATCGTTTTGATTTTAAGTGAGCTTTTTATAAATATATACTTTGTAAGCTTTAGTTTTTCTATATATTTTATTTTAATACTTACTTTTTTTAGAATAAATAAATTTAATGTGTTTAGTTTAAATATGTTGTTTATCTTTTTTTGTTTTATTTTTATCGGTGGTCGTTTTATTTCCTGTGATATGGAGTTTTTGTTTGGTGCTGAGCAGATAGTATTTTCAATTCCAGATTTGTTTAATCAAGAAAGAATGATTAGTACTAACTATTCTATTGAAGAATCTCTATTTATATACAGGTATATTATTTTATGGTTTGGTTCATTCTATTTTGGATCGATTTTATATAAATATAAACACGATAGAATAAACTATTACCCATCATTGTGTAAAAAATGCACGGTGATTAAAGTTATTTTCTTTTTGTCTTTATTAACAATAGTATTGTTAAAAGGATTAGATTTATACAAAGTGTATCAAACGGGTTATATTTCTTTATATATAAGATCTGAAGAAGTCGTATGGAAAGGTACTTTGGTTTTTTTTAGCATGACATTATTGATTGCTAGTTTTGCTTTTATTAATTCCAATCAATATTCTAAGTTTAATAGTAAATATATTTATTTATTAGGTGTGATAGATTTAATCATTGGAAAACGAGGGGAGTTTATATCAAAAATTATAGGTGCCTTTTCAGTCAATAACAAAGTTAATAAATTAAATTTTATGAAAATATTTATATATATAATATTTTTATTTTTATTTTTAAATTTCATCATGTTTTTTTCTTTTAGAGAAAATGAATTTTCATTTAATATTAAAATTATTGATGCTATTGCACAGTTATTATTCTCCCAAGGAACTACATTAGGGGTTATTAGCTATAGTATTTTAGACGTAGAAAGTGTGAACGTTAGGTTATCTATAAAAAGTTTCATACCAGGAATAAATTTTTTTTATACAACATTTTTTAATGAAATACCTTTTTATGAAAGGAGTATTGGACAATTAATAAGTTTTAGAGCAAATGAAGGTTTATATATGAATGGAGGAGGGTTGGGTTCAAGTATTCTTTCAGAGTCCTATTTAATATTTGGCTATCTATTATCGTTAATTTTTGCATTTATATTTGGTTTTTTGTTGTCTCATATTGAATTTAAAAAGAATTCAACACATTTTTTCAAATATTTATGGATAGTCGCTATATTTTTAGTGCCTATGCTTCCTCGTTCAGGGGTGTCTAATTTTAGTGTAAGTGTAACTGTTTTTATAATAACATATCAAATTTTGAAGTTTACAATATACAAAAGAAAGGATATAAAATGAAAATATTATCCATAGGATACTACGATGATTTTGCAAGATTCTTTTTAGAGATAAAAAAAGAATTTAAAAAAAAAGATAAAGGTATATCATTTAAGTATTTAAATTTATATTTTAGTGGTTACTTATATTTTTTAGTCAGATTACACGCAGCTTCATTTTTCTCTTTTAGAGTGTGGATCAACAAGATATTAAATAACGCTAAATATCAAAAAATTTTAAAGAAGCAAAATAAATATAAAAATATAAATTTAACTCAAATCATTCAATACCATTTACTCTTAGATGAAAACGAAGAGAGTAATTTGAAATTACAAGCTATGTCTTACATAGATATAGTAGAAAAAGAATTAAAAAAATTTAATCCTGATGTTTTAATTCTTAGTGGTGACTCTAGAATGTCAATAGAGATCTTTAACATTAAAGCAAAAGAATTAAATATAAAAACTTATTATTTTGAACAAGGTCCATTTGGAACAACCATTTTTGATCAGCAAGGGGTAAACGCAAATTCATCTTTTAGGAATAGGGCTATAAAATGTGATTTATTAGAACAAGAAATAAAAACAAATATCGCAACATTTAATAATAGAGCTAAAAACACTAAATATAAAAGAAACCCAATATATAGAGGAAGTGATTATATCTTTCAGTTTATATTTTCTAAAATAGGTTTATTACCTGTTGATATAAAAATGTCTAAGGAAGTTGAAGCTATCTCGGATGAATATGTAAACCTTTCAAAAAATATTTACAAACAAGGTGAAAAGATATTTTTACTCATTCTACAAGTTCCTTATGATGTCAACATGGTTTATCACAGCCCTTTTTATAGCAATCACTGTGAAATAGTAAAAGATGTTTTTAATAATTTACCAGAGGGCTCTCAACTGTTAGTTAGAGAGCACCCTCTATACCAAGGTAAGTATGAAAAAGAATTGTTTTCATTTATGAGTGAACATCAAATATCACTTGATACAAATAATTTATATCGTTCTATAGAAAAAGCAGATGTGGTAATTGTAAATAACTCAACCGTTGGAATAGAAGCAATTAGTAAATTAAAACCTGTCGTTGTACTGGGTGATTCATATTATGACAATGATAAAATATGCCTAAAATTAAAAACTACCAATGCTTTAGATACCCTCTTAAATACCGCAATTAATTTTGATATTAATGAAAAAGATATTTTATGTTTCTTAGATGCCTTTTTAAATAATTTTTTAATTAATGGTCATTTTAGAGATGAAAAATTAATAGCACCCAGTCTTATAGTGCAAAGGATAATTGATGATATTTAAAATATTTTGGATCATAAGAGGGTTACTGTATAAACCATTTTTTGGCGCTTATGGTTTTCCATCATATATTGGAAAACCTGTTTTTATTGGAAAGTTTAAACGAATATTCATAGGGAATAAAGTACGAATTTTTCCAGGAGCAAGAATTGAAGTTATTGATAATGAATCGTCAATAACCTTTGATGACAATATCTCTATTGGGCAAAATTTACATATCACCTCTGGTGGACAGTTGAAAATAGGAAGAGATACAACCATTGCTGAAAATACTTATATATCTAACATTGATCATGAATACCAAAATATTAACACCCATATTTTAAAGCAACCAAATATAATCAAAGAAACGTTAATTGGCGAGAATTGTTTTATTGGTTTTGGCGTTGTTATTCAGGCAGGTACCATTTTAGGTAAACAGTGTATTGTTGGTGCTAATGCAGTTGTTCGGGGTGTATTTCCAGATTACAGCGTTATAGTAGGCGCCCCCGCAAAAATAGTAAAACGATACGATATAGAAAAAAAAGAATGGCGAAAAACAAATGCAAAAGGAACGTTTATAGATGACAAAGTATAAAAATATATTAATAACAGGTGGGGCCGGTTTTATTGGTTCTAATTTAGCACTAAAGCTAATAGAGCATGATTATAATATTACCGTTTTAGATAATTTATCTCCTCAAATACATGGCGACACTTCACCTTTATATGATTCTATTAAAGATAAAGTTACATTTATAAATGGTAACGTTTTAAACTATGCTGATTGGAAGCTTGCATTAAAAAACATTGAAGTGGTTGTTCATTTAGCAGCAGAGACTGGTACAGGTCAATCTATGTATGAAATAGAAAAATACACAGATGTAAATATAAAAGGAACGTCTATATTTCTAGATATATTGGCAAATGAACAACATAGTGTTAAGAAGATGGTGATTGCATCATCTAGGTCGATATATGGAGAAGGGAAATATTTTTGTCAAGAAGATGGTGTGATTTACCCGACAGAAAGGTTAGATCAAAACATGTCAAAGAAAGATTTTAATGTAAAATGTCCAAAATGTAATGTTAATGCAGAACTATTAGCAACAGATGAAAGTAGTAAGATACATCCATCTTCAATATATGGCATTACTAAACAGGTTCAAGAGCAAATGTTTATGGTTATGGCTAAATCATTAAATATACCTGCCGTTGCTTTTAGGTATCAAAATGTATATGGGGCAGGGCAATCTTTAAGTAACCCTTATACTGGTATTTTATCTATATTTTCAACCATTATTAAAAATGGGAATGATATTTCTATATTTGAAGATGGTAAGGAAAGTAGAGATTTTGTTTATATTGATGATGTTGTAGATGCTACTATTTTAGGTATAGAAAAAGAGGAAGCAAACTATGAAGTTTTTAATGTTGGGCTTGGTGAAGCGATAGACGTTATAACTGTAGCAAACACCTTAGTATCTGAATATGGAAGTGATACAAATATAACAATTACAGGGAACTATAGGTTAGGTGATATTCGAGATAACTATGCTGATTTAACTAAAATAAAAAGTAGGCTTGGCTTTACACCTAAAGTTAGCTTTAAAGAAGGTATTTCAAAGTTTGTTAAATGGGTTAATATACAAAAAATATCGGAAGATAAATACTCTAAAAGTATTGAAGAAATGAAAAAGAAAGGTCTCTATAAATAATGCAAAAGCTTAATAATAAAAAAGTTTTATTGTTGGCCCCTTCTTTTTTTGGATATGAAATTGAGATTAAGAATGAATTAGAAAAAATGGGAGCAGAAGTCTATCATTATGATGAAAGGCCTAAAAACAACTTTTTTACAAAAGTTTTAATTCGTTTAAATTTAAAAAAATTACTTCAAAATCAAATAGACGTTTATTATAAAAATATAATTAAACAAACAAAAAAAAGGGAAATAGATTATTTATTGTTAATTAATCCTGAGACAATTGACAATAAGAAAATTGAAACTATCAGGTGCTACCACCCTACTATTAAAGTATATACCTATATGTGGGATTCTATTAAAAACAAGAAGAATTCATTAAAATTACTAGATAGCTCTGATCGATTTTTTACTTTTGATTATGAAGATAAAAAAATAAATAAAGAGATTAAATTTCTGCCGCTTTTTTATATTAATGATTATAGAAGTTTACAGGCAGTGTCAGACTATCAATATGACTTTACTTTTATAGGGACTGTTCATAGTGATAGATATACCACAATAAAAGAAATAGAAAAGTTTTCTGTAGAAAACGATTTGAAAATATTTTTGTATTTTTATTCTCCAAGTAGAATTTTATTTTTCTTTCAGAAGTTATTTAAAAAAGATTTTAAAAATATAAATAGAAATGACATATCTTACAAGTCTATGAGTAAAGCCGATATTGTTAATGTAATATCAAAATCAAGAATTATAATAGATATACAGCATCCATTTCAAAATGGCTTAACAATGCGAACTTTAGAGATGCTAGGAGCAAAACGTAAACTTTTAACAACAAATAATAAAGTAAAAGAGTATGACTTTTATAATGATAATAACATTCTGATATTTGATAGAAGCAATGTTCGGATTGATAAAAAATTTATAAATATAGAGTACCAAGATATTGATCATGGTATATATGAAAAATATTCTATAAATGGGTGGTTAAACAAAATATTTGAAGAGTAATATAAATCAGCCAGAAATCTTTAGTCTTTACGAAAAAAAGGAAAAAAAAGAAATAAATAAGCCAGGCATAGTTAAAGAAAACAAAGAAGAAATAAAGGAGTCGGTGACAAATAAAAATTATTCTCATTATTAAGAGTAAACCCCGAGTAAGAGTAAAGCAAAATTTAAGATTTATATTAATTATAATTAGAACGTTTGTTATTATTAATGCAACAGTAGTAATAAGGAAATATAAATGAAAGATATAGAGCTTCAGGAAAAGCTAGCGAGCATTGATAAGCTTATTTAATCATTCCAACGATTTGAATAATGGTAGTGAAATGGTCGAAATTGCAGAACATCGTTATACATGGGAGATAGTGAAGAAGGAATATTTTGATTTGTTTGAATGAGAGTATAGCTGAATTTAGAGTTCAGTATTGAAGCGCAAGATTCCGTATTAAGTGACCAACGGAATGACGAGGGTG
>Ga0209081_1002419_pt1 | contig 10838 bp, 10 predicted proteins | sample GOMGulsemesocosm_4_FD_184636 | JGI IMG/M metagenome (GOLD analysis project Ga0209081, IMG submission 184636) | Methane-oxidizing microbial communities from mesocosms in the Gulf of Mexico - GOM15B Gulf of Mexico (SPAdes) (version 2) | ecosystem: Environmental > Aquatic > Marine > Cold seeps... | reverse complement strand
GTCACTGAAAAAGAAGTCGTTACTGAAAAAACACCTGAAGTGGGTAAGCATGCTATGGCAAATATAGATGCCAGCAGCATGATTTTATCTTTATTGATGGTATTAGCATTAATTTTGATCAGTGCATTCGTGCTAAAACGCTTTAACCTGACTCAACAAGGCTCTAATCAATTAAAAGTTATTGCTAGTTTATCTTTAGGTGCAAAAGAAAAGATTATTGTGGTACAAATAGGCGAACAACAATTGGTTTTGGGTGTTTGTCCTCAGCAAATATCTTTACTTAAAGATTTAGAAGACCCTATTGATATTCAAGTAGGAAAGCCGCTAGCATTATCTGGAAATGTTTTGTCTTTTTTACAAAAGAACAGCATCAAAACAAATAGCATTAAAAAAAACACTGATAACAATATAACAACAAATAAGTGATTATGAAAAGAAGTCTCTGGTTAGTTTTATTCACACTCTTAATATCTACGCTAAGCGTGGGAGCTTTTGCTGCTGATGATTTAACAATGTCAGCGCTAAAATTGACAACAAACCCTGATGGCTCGCAAGAATATTCAGTAACTTTGCAAATATTGATGTTTATGACTGCGCTCGGTTTTATACCTGCTGCGGTTATCATGATGACTTCTTTTACCCGTATTGTTGTTGTAATGGCAATATTACGACAAGCTTTTGGTTTACAACAAAGCCCATCTAATCAGGTTATTATTGGCTTAACTCTCTTTATGACGCTTTTTATTATGACGCCAGTTTATAATCAGATAGACGAAACTGCGATTCAACCCTATTTGGCTAACCAGCTAACGTCGGTGCAAGCCATTGATAAAGGTAAGGTGCCATTACGCGCTTTTATGCTTGAACAAACTAGATTAAAAGATTTAGAAACATTAGCTTCTATGGCCGGAATTGAGGCGGTAGATAAACCAACTGATTTACCTATGACGGTTATCATTCCTGCTTTTATCATTAGTGAATTGAAAACCGCATTTCAAATAGGCTTTATATTATTCATCCCCTTTTTAATTATAGATTTAGTCGTCGCGAGTATTTTAATGGCTATGGGTATGATGATGTTGTCACCCATGATCGTTTCATTGCCGTTTAAGTTAATGTTGTTTGTGCTAGTTGATGGTTGGAATTTAGTCATAGGCACTATCGCAACAAGCTATGGTTTGGGCACTTAAAAAGCGTAATAGATTTATAAACATGTTGCTTGGGTTTTAATCCCGCACAAAAGAGAAGATAAGATGGGACCAGAAGTCTTTGTAGACATATTAAGAGATGCTTTGCTGCTAGTCATATTATTAGTTAGTGCCGTCATCTTGCCTAGCTTATTTGTCGGTTTATGTGTTGCTGTGTTTCAGGCTGCTACCTCAATTAATGAACAAACATTAAGTTTTTTACCTCGCCTCATAGTGACGTTACTCGCCATCATATATGGAGGTCACTGGGGCATTCAAAAGATAATGGACTATACTTATAGGCTCATTGCTAGTATTCCAAGTGTTATCAGCTAATGGAATTTACTGAGTCGGTTGTTAATCAATATCTGACTGATTTTATTCTGCCATTTACCCGAATATCGGCTTTAATCATGACCATGATAGGTTTTAGTGCTCGCACCATACCTACTCGGGTTAAACTCTTTTTATGTGTGTCAATCACCCTTGCTATAATGCCTACAATACCCCCTACAAATGTTGAGCAACTTTTATCCTTTTCAACGTTTTTAGTGATAGGGCAACAAACACTTATTGGGATTACATTAGGTTTTATCACGGTTATGGTGGTTAATACTTTCACCTTAGCAGGGCAAATTATCGCGATGCAATCAGGGTTAGGTTTTGCTTCTTTGGTTGATCCTGCTAGTGGTATGAATGTACCCGCAGTGGGACAATTTTTCTTAATATTATCAACCTTACTTTTTTGGGCTATGGATGGTCATTTAGCGTATTTACAGTTTGTAGCCGCTAGTTTTGAAACCTTACCAATAGGTAACGAGCATTTTTCCAGTATTAAATATAAAGAAATAGCTATGTGGGGTGGCTGGATGTTTGCCACTGCTTTATCGTTAGCTTTAGCACCTTTAACGGCTATGTTATTAATTAACTTCTCTTTTGGTGTTATGACCCGAGCTGCTCCGCAACTTAATATTTTTGCCATCGGTTTTCCCATCACCATGATGGCTGGTTTGTTAATTATGTGGATGACTTTTGGTAATTTCTTAACTCACTTTGAACTACAATGGCAGCGAGCGCTTGATTTTAGCTGTTACTTAATTGATTGTAAGGCTACCTAATGGCTGAGTCAGATAGTGGTGAAAAAACAGAAGAGCCGACGGCAAAAAAACTTACCGATGCGCGAAAAAAAGGTCAAATAGCGCGCTCTAAAGATTTAGGTACCATGTTTGTGCTCGTTGGTAGTGCTTTTGCCATGATGTTGATGGGTAACTCTTTAGTAGGGGCTTTGTCAGCAATGATGAAGCGCTTATTCTCATTAAGTCGTAGAGAAGCAATGGATGTTCATGCTTCAACAAACGTTATTTTTAGTGGTGTAAGTGGCATAATATTTCCAATGTTAACCATTTTTTTTATCATTATGATCGCGGCTTTTATTGGTAATACTATGTTAGGGGGTATGGCTTTTTCTTGGGAAGCAATGGCACCTAAGGCGAGTAGGCTTTCTCCTCTTGCTGGTTTTAAACGTATGTTTGGTGTACAAGCTGCGGTTGAATTACTTAAATCAATTTTAAAGTTCTTTGTGGTTTTTTTTGTTGCTTTCTCATTGCTTAGTGGACTTTTTGAACAGATTTTAGGGCTGAGTTTAGAGGCTATTCCAACCAACTTTGGTCATGCCGTAAATATGCTTTTATGGATGTTTTTAGCATTAGCTTTATCCATTGGTATTATTGTTGTTATTGATGCGCCATACCAAGTATGGAATCACACTCGTCAATTAAAAATGACCAAGCAAGAAATTAAAGATGAGTTTAAAAGTACAGAAGGTAATCCTGAAATTAAAGGGCGTATAAAGCAAACTCAATATGAAATGTCACAACGAAGAATGATGAGTGAAGTACCAAATTCTGATGTTGTTATCACAAATCCTACGCATTATAGTATTGCGTTAAAATATGATCCTGCAGCAGGGGGCGCTCCTGTTCTTGTTGCCAAAGGTTTAGATGAAATGGCTATGCATATTCGTACTATTGCTAAAGAAAACGGTGTCGAAATTATTCAATCTGCCGCATTAGCACGTTCACTTTACTACACTGCCGAAATTGACCAAGATATTCCAGAAGAATTATATGCTGCTGTAGCTCAAGTGCTTGCGTTTATTTTTCAGCTTAGTGAGCATAGAAAAGGCCGAGCGAAAAGACCTACACCTGTTGCTAAAAACTTACCCATCCCAGAAGAGTTTAAATACTAGCAAGGTTCGAGTCGCGAGTAGTAAGTCAAGCCGCTTTGAGTATTGATCACTTCGAATCTCGAAACTTTTCTTTCTCGTCACTTGTAACTGTCCTTTCTGGTACACCTTTTGCAAATCTCTAGCTAGCGTCAAAAAATCATCATTAAGAGCTAGCAGTATAAAATGCAATTAACCACCTATTTTAATCAATTCGATAAAAGTAAATTATCTCACTTTTCTGGATTAGGGACGCCATTATTAGTGATGGCAGCACTTGGTATGGTTATTTTACCTATGCCAGCTTGGCTGCTTGATGTGCTATTTTCATTCAACATTGCTTTATCTTTAGTGGTGTTACTAATCACTGTTTATACTTTAAAACCATTAGAGTTTGGCTCATTTCCTTCCGTTATTCTTATTGCAACTATTTTACGTTTAGCACTTAACGTTGCTAGTACTCGTATCGTTTTACTTGAAGGTCATGAAGGTACCGATGCTGCCGGTAAAGTTATTGAAGCTTTTGGCTCTGTTGTTATTGGTGGTAACTATGCTGTTGGTCTAGTGGTATTTTTGATTTTAATTATTATAAACTTTGTTGTTGTTACCAAAGGTGCAGGCAGAATTGCTGAAGTAACCGCACGCTTTACTTTAGATGCTATGCCAGGTAAACAAATGGCAATTGATGCTGACTTAAATGCTGGTTTTATCAATGCAGAACAAGCAAGAGAGCGTCGTGTAGAAGTGACGAGTGAAGCCGACTTTTATGGTTCTATGGATGGCGCAAGTAAATTTGTTAAAGGTGATGCTGTTGCTGGTATTTTAATTTTGTTTATCAATATTATCGGTGGTTTTGTTATTGGTATGGTACAGCATGATCTAACGTTTGATGAAGCTGTTGAGATCTATACGCTGTTAACCATTGGTGATGGTTTAGTCGCTCAAATTCCTGGTTTATTACTTTCGGTGGCAACAGCCATTGTAGTAACACGTCAAAATACTGCTCAAGACATGGGCGAACAAGTTAGTAGCCAATTAGGTCAAGAAAAATCACTTTATATTGCCGCAGGTATAATGTTTGTTATGGGTGTTATTCCTGGTATGCCGCATTTTGCTTTTTTATTATTTGCTGCCGTCATTGGAGTATTTGCATATTTGGGTAGTAAAAATAAGGTTACCAAAGCGGTTGAATTAGAAAAGATAGCTGAAGAAGAACAAGTGCAAACTCAGCAAAAAGAAGAGGAAACTAAAGAACTTGATTGGGATGATGTTAATCATGTTGATGTTATTGGTTTAGAAATCGGCTACCGTTTAATTCCATTAGTAGACAAGGCACAAGGTGGTGAGCTACTTAGCCGAATTAAAGGTGTTCGTAAAAAATTATCGCAAGAATTTGGTTTTTTAGTACCCGCAGTTCATATTCGTGACAATTTAGATCTTGACCCTAACAGTTATCAAATATCATTAATGGGCGTTACTATTGGTAGTGCTGAAATTCGGCATGATCAAGAATTAGCGATAAACCCAGGGCAAGTATTTGGTAAGTTAGATGGCGTAGAAACTAAAGATCCCGCGTTTGGTTTAGATGCCGTTTGGATTAATCAAAACCAGCGTGAACAAGCTCAGACATTAGGTTATACCGTAGTTGACTCTGCGACAGTACTTGCAACCCATTTAAGCCAAATTCTAACCAATAATGCTTCTCAGCTATTAGGTCATGAAGAAGTGCAAAATTTACTTGATATGTTAGCTAAAACTTACCCTAAATTAGTTGAAGGTTTTATTCCAGACACCTTAACGCTAGGTACAGTCGTAAAAGTGCTACAAAGCCTAATGAATGAAGGTGTTGCGGTACGTGACATGCGATCTATTGTACAAACGTTGGTTGAATACGGACCTAAAAGCCAAGACTCTGAAATATTAACGGCTGCTGTTCGCATTAGTTTACGTAAATTTATTATTCAAGACCTTGTTGGCTCTGCTCCTGAAGTACCTGTCATAACTTTGGCGCCTGAATTGGAACAAATGTTGCACCAGTCAATGCAGATGGCTGGTGATGATGGGGCAGGTATTGAACCTGGCTTAGCAGAACGTTTGCAAAAATCATTAACTGATGGTGCTCAACAGCAAGAACTTGCTGGCGATACGCCAATATTATTAACATCAGGAATTTTAAGAACCGTATTGGCTAAATTTGTAAAATACACCATACCGGGATTAAGAGTTATTTCTTATCAAGAAATACCTGATGATAAACAAATTAAAATTGTTAGTGCCATAGGGCAATAAAAATAGATTCAAGTAACGAGTAAAAGCAGTCACGAATTAAGAAGTATCGATTTTAACTTCATAACTCGTAACCTTTAACTTGACACTAAATAAGGGGTTAGCCGTGAAAATTAGACGTTTTGTTGGCAAAGATATGCGTAGTGCATTAGCACAAATAAAAGAAGAGTTAGGCGTAGATGCGGTTATTATGTCTAATAAAAAAATCCCTGAAGGTGTCGAATTAATGGCGGCTATTGATTATAATCAATCAGTACCAGAAGTGACTACTGAAAATCAAATAAGTGATGGTGCTTCTCGTGAAGTGCTAAATGATGTTGTCAATATTGGTAGTTCAGCAGCTGCGGCACCAAGTGAATTACAAAAAATCATAGCTAAAAATGATAAAAGTAGCGTTGAAGGCGAGGCTCCTTCTGATAGTTTGTCAGCGTTGCTCAATCGACAAGTTCAAAATAAAAGTACTGTAGTTCAAGAGATTAACTCACAAGTTTCAAGTCAAGATGAAAATATTGAAGAACAGTTGCGTAGCTTCACTGAAAGATTACAGTACTCAAAGCCTGATGGTACTATTCCTGCCCCTTATGATGCACCTCAAAATGTAAATGCAAATGAAAATAATAACCGTGAAGATCATACTTCTGTCGAAGCCGAACAGATGGCTCAAAAAATACGTTCTCAGCAAACAGCAACCCAACACGTAGATCAAGAGAACCATGTAAGACAGCAAGATTTTGATAAAATGCAGCAAGAAATGGCCTCTATAAGACAATTGCTTGAGCACCAAGTATCAGGGCTTATGTGGCAAGATATGGCACAAAAAGATCCACAAAGAGCCGTTTTGGTAACTCGGTTATTAGCTTTAGGTTTGAATGAGCAAATAGCAGATCAAATTGCGGGATATGTCCCTGTTGGTTATCAAGAAGCAGATGCTTGGCAACAAGCAAAAAAACTTATTAGTGAGCAACTTAATACAACTCAAAATGATATCATTCATCGTGGTGGTGTGGTTGCGTTAGTTGGGCCTACAGGCGTTGGAAAAACGACAACAATTGCTAAACTAGCAGCTCGATTTGCACAAATACATGGTCACGAACAAGTTGCACTTATTTCAACCGACACTTTTCGAATAGCAGGCTTTGAACAGCTTGCAACTTATGGAAAAATAATTGGTTGCCAAGTCAAGCTAGCTAAAGACAGCCAAGCGTTAGATTTATTACTTCAACAGTTTTCTAAAAAGAAGTTAATTTTAATTGATACTGCTGGTATGGGGCAAAGAGATATTCGTTTAGCTGAAAATTTAGCTAATTTGGTATCTAGTGCTAGAGTTAGAATTAGAAATTACTTAGTGTTAGCGGCAAATAGTCAACAGCAAGTTATGCAAGAAAATGTAGATCGCTTTAAAAAAATACCATTGTCGGGTTGTATTTATACTAAACTTGATGAAAGTGTGAGCATTGGTGAAATAATTACAACTTCAATTCAAAATGGCTTGCCAATAGGTTATCTTACTGATGGACAAAGAGTTCCAGAAGATATTAAAGTAGCAAATGCTGAAAAATTAGTTACGCTTGCTGATAAAATGGCAACAAAGTTAGCAAAAAATAATGTAACATATGTTCAACAGACAGCACGGTCAATGCCAATAGTCTCGACCGTAGCTATGTAGATGCGTTATTAATTGAAGTATTTTCAGTTAAAATAAAGCACTATGATAGAAAATACAGAAATAATACATAGAAGTATAATAAATGGCAGATCAAGCGAGCGGCTTAAGAAAAATGCAAGACTTAAAAAAAGTTAAAGTAATAGCAGTTTCGGGTGGTAAAGGTGGTGTTGGTAAAACCAACGTATCATTAAATACTGCTATTGCTCTAGGACAACAAGGAAAACGCGTACTAGTGCTAGATGCTGATTTAGGCTTGGCTAATGTCGATGTTATGTTGGGTCTACGAGTGAAGCGAAATCTTTCCCATGTTTTATCAGGTGAATGCGAACTCGATGATATTATTATCACTGGGCCGGGTAATATAAAAGTTATCCCAGCCACTTCTGGCTCTCAATCTATGGTTGATCTCACTCCAGCTGAACATGCTGGTTTAATTCGCGCGTTTAGCGAAATGCGCACACAGTTTGATGTACTTATTGTTGATACTGCTGCAGGCATTTCAGACATGGTGTTAAGTTTTACTCGCGCCGCACAAGATGTCATGTTAGTCGTATGTGATGAACCAACTTCAATTACTGATTGTTATGCTTTAATGAAACTTTTAAGTAGAGATCATGGCGTTTTTAAGTTCAAAGTTGTTGCCAATATGGTACGAAGCGCTAAAGAAGGCGATCAACTGTTTGCTAAATTAACTAAAGTTACCGATAGATTTTTAGATGTAGCTCTTGAGCTTGTTGCTGTAATTCCTTTTGATGAAAATATTCGAAAGTCAGTGCGAAAACAAAAAGCTATTGTCGAAGCTTTCCCTGACTCACCTGCTGCTGTAGGGTTTAAAAATCTAGCAACATCAATAACAAGTTGGCCCGTTCCACACCAAGCTTCAGGTCATTTAGAGTTTTTTATTGAACAATTGCTTGAACATTAAGCTTTAATTAGCACTATGATTTATTGAAAAAGATGGCTCAATATAATGTTTTCTCAAATAATTAGGTGGGAATCGTAGAAAGTGGTTAAAGCTAAAGCCTATAATAATCCAGTTGATAAAACGGCTCTGCTTGAGCAGCACTCCGTATTAGTGAAGCGAATAGCTTATCATTTATTGGCTAGATTACCTGCAAGCGTCATCGTTGATGACTTAATTCAATCAGGAATGATTGGTTTGTTTGAGGCTGCGAATAATTTTGATAGTAGCAAAGGTGCTAGTTTTGAAACCTTTGCAGGCATTAGAATTCGAGGTTCAATGCTTGATGAAATACGCCGCGGAGATTGGACTCCTCGGTCAGTACATAAAAATAGTCGTATGGTCAGTGAGGCAATAAAACAATTAGAAGCAGAATTAGGCCGAGATGTTGTTGATATAGAAGTTGCTGAAAAACTTGATATTTCACTAAATGAGTACCATCATATATTAAGTGAGGTGAGTACAGGTAAAATACTTGGTATTAACGATCTTGGTATTAGCGAAGATGCGCTTAAATTTGATGAAAGCTATCATGGTGATGATCCATATCAAAGTATTGAACATGGAGCCTTTAAAAAAGGTCTTAGTGAGTGCATTAGTACTTTACCTGAACGAGAAGCTTTAGTACTGTCTCTATATTATGACGAAGAATTAAATTTACGTGAAATTGGTCAAGTACTTGATATTAGCGAATCACGTGTAAGCCAAATTCATAGCCAAGCAATGCATAGATTAAAAGCTCGTATGCAATCTTGGCAAAATTGAGTATAAATATACTTATGAAACTTTAAGATCCTCATTGAATCCTGTATCTTGAGATGACATGAGTATATAGTGTTAAACAATAAAATTTTGAATGTTTTGCCGGAGGGTGCCTTGGATAAAAATATGAAAGTGCTTGTAGTTGATGATTTTTCAACAATGAGACGTATAGTGAAAAATTTGTTGCGTGATTTAGGCTTCACAAACATTCAAGAAGCGGATGATGGCAGTACTGCCTTACCGATGCTTCAAGGTGGTGATTTTGACTTTGTCGTGACAGATTGGAATATGCCTGGAATGCAGGGTATTGATTTATTAAAAGCAATACGTGCTGATTCAAACCTAGCTCATATACCTGTATTATTAATAACAGCTGAAGCTAAAAAAGAACAAATTGTTATGGCGGCTCAAGCAGGCGTAAATGGTTATATTGTTAAACCATTTACAGCAGGAACGCTTAAAACTAAGTTAGACAAAATTTTCGCACGTCTAGGCTGATTTTATTTTAATTAGATGTGCTAATAAAGCTCACTAATAAAATTTAATCATGCTTTGGTTTAAGTATTAAGGACTTTGCATGAGTATGGCAATGGTGGGTCGTGTTTCTTTGGAACAGGCTAAATCTTTGGTTGAATTTTTAGAAACTGATCAGCAAGAAAAAGCTGATGCGCTTGTAGCTGAAATTCAAAATCCAATTAATTCAGAGTTATTTGCTGAAATAGGTAAGCTAACTCGTCAGCTACATGACTCTTTAACAAATTTTCAACTTGATTCTAGGCTGAGTGATTTAGCAACTGCCGATATTCCTGACGCGAAAGAGCGTTTAAATTATGTTATTACTCGTACCGAAGAAGCGGCTAATAAAACAATGGATGCAGTAGAGTCAATTTTTCCTGTTGTAGATAAAATTTCTGAACAAGTTCGTGCAGTTAATCCATCATGGACTAAACTGATGAATAATGAGATTGAATTAAAAGAATTCAAAACATTATGTGTAGATATAGACAGCTTGTTAGTGACTACAGGTAAAGAAACTTCTCATATACACAGTTTGATGACTGACGTGTTAATGGCGCAAGATTTTCAAGATTTAACAGGTCAGGTTATTCGTAAAGTTATTGATTTAGTACGTGAAGTTGAAGATAGTTTAATTAATATGTTAACTGCCTTTGGCATTTCAGCTGAAAATATTCAAGCAAATGCCCAGTCTAAAGTAGGTGAAAATTTAGTCGAAGGGCCAATAGTTAATGCAAAAGATAGAGATGACGTTGTTGAAGATCAAGACGATGTTGATGATCTATTGTCAAGTTTAGGGTTTTAACGGGAGTTAATGAATGTCATTTGAAGCAGATGAAGAAATTCTACAGGACTTTTTAGTCGAAGCAGGTGAAATACTTGAGTTACTGTCAGAGCAATTAGTTGAACTTGAGAATGATATTGATAATGCTGACTTACTTAATGCAATCTTTCGAGGCTTTCATACCGTAAAAGGTGGAGCAGGTTTCCTTGCTTTAAATGAGCTTGTTGATGTTTGCCATGGTGCGGAAAATATATTTGATTTACTTCGTAATGGACAGCGTGCTGTCAATGCGGAGTTAATGGATACTATTTTGTCTGCTCTTGATACTGTCAATGACATGTTTGCATTAGTACAGAACAGAGAGCCTCTTGTTGCAGCTGATGCTGCTTTGTTGGCTGAATTGCAGCGTTTAAGTAAACCTGAAGGGCAAGAAGCACCCGCTGCACCTATTG
>Ga0209081_1002418_pt1 | contig 10838 bp, 9 predicted proteins | sample GOMGulsemesocosm_4_FD_184636 | JGI IMG/M metagenome (GOLD analysis project Ga0209081, IMG submission 184636) | Methane-oxidizing microbial communities from mesocosms in the Gulf of Mexico - GOM15B Gulf of Mexico (SPAdes) (version 2) | ecosystem: Environmental > Aquatic > Marine > Cold seeps... | reverse complement strand
TGTGTATAAAGATTGGTTAACCTATAATTATCAATAACTTAAAAGTAGAACTACCTTTGTTTAATGATTAAATTAATTTTTTCAAAACTAAAGAAAGACTTTCATCAATTGCAGGAGTTCTTAGAGACAGAAGAAGCTTTGGGTGAAAAGTGTTATCAAATTCGTGACATAAAGTCACTAGATGATGTTTCCCCAGCAATTATTGAACACGTTGAGCAATGTGGTTTACTAGATAAAGGTATTATTGAATGGATTTTGACTAAACCAAAATCTAATAAATTTAAGGCATATATCCCTGAATTATTGGAACAAATTCCAGCAGATAACCTTGCTTACCATTATTTAACTATTGCTTACTTAGCTGCAACTGGCACCGAGTACCCAACGATCGATGATTGGAAATGGGATGAGTGTCCTAATAAGCAACTAACATTAAAATATCTTACCTTAGCGATCTCTAATTTCGTGGTGCAATACCAAGAAGAAAATGATTGTAACTTGGAAAACAAGATAAGAGAGGCGCTGTCTATTCGCTCTAGGTTAGAAAAGGAAACTAATTATACTTTGATAGAACTCAATGCTACTTGGTCAGAAGTAGTGTTTTTCGATGTAATTAAGCAGTCACTTCCTATGGGTTTTGAGGCTCTTGATAAATGGGCTATGAGCGGGCATACGAAGGCATTACAGTTAATGTATGACTCTATGGCTACAATAGAGGGTGGCATTGGGAGTTTAGATAAATGGGTGTTGATTAATAGTTCTATACCCAGTTACCCATTAAAAATAGGCGAGATGACATTAAACAATAATAAACAGCTTCAAGACTGGGTTCGTAATATCGATTCATCAGAGTTATTAGCGTTGCACTCAAAACTTCCGACAATAGATTGGCTTACGATCACATCAAATTTAAGCGATAGGATGGCTAATGATCTTGCTGTGGATTGTTGGCATAAATATCATTGCATTAAAGAACCATTTTAAACATTATACGTGCTCTAAAGGTATTGATTATATCCTTCAATTTTTAATTCTAACCTCTTGCCTAGAAAATCATTAGCGCTTCCTAGCTCATTCAAAATGATCATGGCTTCACTTTGATATTTACTTATTTTTGATTTATTCCAATGTTTTGGAGGTGGCTGTAAATTCGTTATTCGATCTGATAGCTTAACCATCCATATTTCTTTGGGTTGCTGTTTTATTCTTACCAGACTATCTTTCATTTGAGCTTCTTTTGATGGGAGTTCTTTATCCTTAGATAAAGCTAATACACCATTCGCTATTTCACTCCCAAAGGTATCAAGTATGTCCTGAAAAGTTTTGTTGGTATCTTCAATGGTGTCATGCAAAAGGGCACTAAATACTAATAAGTCAGGTGAGCTAATGGTGTTGTCATGTGAGACAGCAGCCATTGCTTCCATAGCAACTAGCCCTATGTGGTTTATATAAGGAATTTCAGTGCCCGGAACTAATTGCCCGTTATGCGCAGAAGAAGCATAATTCCATGCCTTTATATAACCGTCTTGATTCCAAGTATTCATTCGTAAACCCTTATGTCTAATCTTTGCTTAGGAGCTAATTCAATTTTATAAAACCTAATAAAGCTTTTTTAATTTAGTTGGATTTTCTTAACAAAGAATAGCCGCATTCAGTTCAACAACAACTAAAAACTCCAATCTTCATTAGCTGAGGACCGGAGTTTTGTTAATAGTTTGAGCAGTACCTACTTACTCGCTTTTATCATTACAAACAGTTCATCTTTTAGGGTGAGTCTCTTTTTCTTTTGCCCATCAAGGTAATCATCAGATGTGGCCTCGGCACCACATTCTATTTGAATGATTTTATGATCAATATCATGATATTCATTAAATAATTTTGCAAAGTGGCGATTGTTTACTTTTAAGTCGTGAATTTCGTCTCTATATTCAGGCAATTCGTTAATAAGGTTGTGTTTTTCTCCAAGCATTTGCTTTTTCTCCTAATGGCTACAATTAATACATTCAGTTGTGTAAGGGATGGCGTTTAAACGAGCATCACTAATGGGGTTGTTGCAGAGGGTGCATAGCCCATAGGTACCGGCATTAAGTCGCTGTAATGCTCGATCTATTTGCAATAACTCTTCACTTGCCTCACGGCGAAGCTCGGTTAGAACAGCTTCATTTTCCATCTCAACAGCACGTTCACCTGAGTCAGGATCCCTACCAGAGCGAAAATCTTTATCGACTGAATGAACTCGCTGTGCAAGCTCCTCACGCTTGGCTACTAAAATGGTTTCAATATTAGATAAATCCATTAAATAACTCCCTTAACTACATACTTACAGTGTAGAAAGCAGGGGGAGTAAAGTATTGATTTAAGTCAATTTCTAGCAATTAAACTTAAAATATTAATTGTGTGAGTTTTGCTTGCTAGTTAGGTGAAATGAGCAAAGTCAGGGGGAAGTAATATTGAGAATCACTAGTAATATTATGCCAAGTTCCCACCGTCTATGGGTGCTGAGTTATAATTCTGACTAATAATATTTTAATGGGAAATAACCATGCCTGATTACCGTTCTAAAACTTCTACTTTTGGCCGCAATATGGCGGGTGCACGTGCTTTATGGCGCGCAACTGGAATGAAAGATGATGATTTTGGTAAACCGATTATCGCTGTTGTGAACTCATTTACCCAGTTTGTACCGGGTCATGTTCACCTTAAAGATTTAGGGCAAATGGTTGCTAGAGAAATTGAACAGGCCGGTGGAGTGGCTAAAGAGTTTAATACAATAGCGATTGATGATGGTATTGCGATGGGGCATGACGGCATGCTGTATAGCTTACCGAGTAGAGACATTATTGCTGACTCGGTTGAGTATATGGTTAATGCACATTGTGCTGATGCGATGGTATGTATTTCGAACTGCGATAAAATCACCCCAGGTATGTTAATGGCGGCGATGCGACTTAATATCCCCGTTGTATTTGTTTCTGGTGGACCGATGGAGGCAGGTAAAACAAAACTTTCTGAGCATAAACTAGATTTGGTTGATGCAATGGTCATTGCGGTTGATGAAAACGCGAGTGATGAGAAAGTGGCAGAATTTGAACGTTCAGCCTGTCCAACATGTGGCTCATGCTCAGGCATGTTTACTGCTAATTCAATGAATTGCTTAACTGAAGCATTAGGCTTGTCGTTACCGGGTAATGGTTCATTGTTGGCAACCCACGCTGATCGTAAGGAATTGTTTCTGGAAGCTGGTCGTAAGATTGTTGATATTACTAAACGTTACTATGAGCAGGATGATGAGAGTGTTTTACCTCGCTCAGTGGCGTGTTTTAAAGCCTTTGAAAATGCAATGAGCTTAGATATTGCGATGGGTGGTTCAACCAATACCATTTTACATCTGCTAGCAATTGCACAAGAAGGTGAAATTGATTTTGATATGCGTGATATTGATCGTTTATCACGCCAAGTTCCGCAGTTGTGTAAGGTAGCGCCGAATACTCCTTTGTATCATATGGAAGATGTACATCGTGCGGGTGGCATTATGTCTATTCTGGCTGAATTGAATCGTGCTGGTAAATTACATGCAGACCTACCGACAGTACACAGCGCAACCATGCAGCAAGCCCTAGATCAGTGGGATATTATGCAAACCGAAAGTGATGCCGTGAAAACTTTCTATAAGGCGGGTCCTGCCGGCATTCCAACGCAGCAAGCATTTAGCCAAGATTGCCGCTGGGATAGTTTAGATGATGACCGCGAAGGTGGTTGTATCCGTTCATTGGAACATGCCTTTTCATTGGAAGGTGGTTTAGCTGTTTTATACGGAAATATTGCAGCTGATGGCTGTGTGGTTAAAACCTCTGGAGTGGATGAGTCTATTTTGGTGTTTGAAGGCCCTGCACATATCTGTGAATCACAAGACGATGCTGTTTTAGATATTCTAAACAACAAAGTTAAAGCCGGTGATGTGGTTGTTGTGCGCTATGAAGGCCCGCGTGGCGGCCCTGGTATGCAGGAAATGCTATATCCGACCAGTTATATTAAATCGAAGGGTTTAGGTAAGGCTTGCGCCCTATTAACCGATGGTCGTTTTTCAGGTGGAACCAGTGGTTTATCTATTGGTCATGTTAGCCCCGAAGCGGCAGCAGGTGGTGCAATTGGCCTTGTTGAACAAGGTGATTTGATTAAAATTGATATTCCAAACCGTAGTATGAATGTTCTCGTATCTGATGAAGTGTTAGCGCAACGTCGAGTGGCTATGGATGCTAAAGGCAAGGCTGCTTGGCAGCCTGTTAAAGAGCGTCCTCGTAAGGTGTCATCGGCACTTAAAGCTTATGCCAAAATGGTTACTAGTGCTGATACGGGTGCGGTACGTAATATCGATTTGTTGTAGAGCTAAATCCTTCCTCTTTCACGTTAGAGAAAGGGGAAGTTAAATTTAATGAGTTAATTTATTTTCTACTGCCCAAATAGCCGCTTCGACGCGGGTTCTTAAACCTAGTTTCTTTAATAAATTCTTGATATGAACTTTGACCGTTGCTTCTGCAATATCAAGCTCTCGGCCAATTACTTTGTTGCTTTTACCTAGAGCAATATGTCTTAGGATTTGTGTTTCTCTTTTAGTGAGTTTTCCAATGGCTGAGGCAGCGGTGGGGCGTTGCTGTAAAGAGCGGGCAACAATTTGACTTAAGGGGGCGCTGAGCACCAGCTCTCCATTAATAGCCTTACTAATATTAGAGATAACGTCTTCTGGCTCGGAGTCTTTAAGTAGGTAGCCATCAGCGCCAAATTTGAGAGCTTGTAATACATCGGTTTCATTATCAGATACGGTAAACATAACAACTTTGCATTGAATATTTGCCTGACGCAGTGCGCTTAGTGTATCTAACCCGTTCATGCCTTTCATATCCAGGTCTAGTAGAATCAGATCCGGTTGGCAACTAGGATCATTGACAAGTGATAGAGCCTCTTCCCCAGATGAGGCTTCACAAATAACCTGTAAGTGGTCCTCTAATGAAATAAGTTGAGCTAGCCCTTTACGCAGTAATGGGTGGTCGTCAACTAACATGATCTTAGCTACGTTCATATTCTAGTTCTCTGAATTGGATGGGAAGTTTAGCAAGACTTTTGTGCCGTGAGGTTCATTACTGCTTAACTTCAAACTGGCATTGAGTGATTTAGCCCGTTCTTTCATGATGTTTAGTCCAAAATGTCCTTCTTTAGAAAGGATACTGGGTAGTCCACAGCCATTGTCAGAAATTTCAATTTGGATTAGCCCATCACAATCTATAATTTGAATGCTTGCCTGTGTTGCTTGTGAGTGCTTTTGAATATTACTTAAGGCTTCGCGAATGATCTGAAGCAAGTGAATTTCTTGGTGTGGTCGTAATGTTTTTTCTGCGAGTTGATATTGTAAATCAATTGAATAGCCACATTTGATAGAAAACTCATGAATGGACTGCTGAATAGAGTCTTCTATTGAGTCTTGATCTAGCTTTAACCTAAAGGTGGTTAACACTTCGCGCAGTTGTTTATATGCGGTGTTTGTTCCTTCACTAATTTCATTAATTGTTGGAGTGATTTGTTTATGAGATAAACCTTTTTCAAACTGTTTATTAAGAAGACTAATTTGCAGTTTCAAATAAGATAGTGATTGAGCTAGCGAATCATGTAATTCACGTGCGATAACTGCGCGTTCTTCCATAATACCCACTCGGCTGGCCGCGTGCCTTTTCAGCTCAAGATCAATGGAGGAGGCTATTAAGCTAGTCATTACACCGATGAGTTCTTTCTGCCAGCGTCTGGGTCGTAGATTCGATGGGGTTTTCCAAACTAATGTACCAAAGGCAAGCCCGTTTTTATTAATAGGGTGCATAAGAATAGTATGAGTATTGTGTTTGTTAGGTAGGTCGTGGGGAGCCACGCCCCCATGTTCATTAAGGGTTAGGGATATTTGTCCAACACCTAAGCATGATTCAATTTCAGGTAATAATTTAATTAAATCCTCGTTTTTTGAGCTAGATGACAAATGGTGAGCAGAACGATAAAGCAACTTTAGGGAGAGGTTTGATTGCTCAAGCTGGCGTGTTTTTTTTGCAACCTTGCTCTCAAAATCCTTATAAGTGAATGAAAGCTGTTGGGTCATCTCATTCAGGCTTTTTGCCATAAAGCCGAGCTCGCCGGCTGCTTTTTCATCGGCTTGTGGTTTGAAATTGCCTCGTCCAGCTTCGGTTGCAACGTGTAATAGCTGTTTGAAGGGTGTTACGAAGGTTCGCTGTATACGAAAAATAGCGAGGGAGCTAATGATTACGATAAGGAAAAATGCAAAGAATTGAATAAGTCGTAGTCGCTTAATTCTTTTTTCAGTTTTAGATTGGAAGTAAATGATTAATTTATCTAGCTCAGCCGTAAACAGATAATGTTCATTGAGGCGAGTGTGTTGCAACTTTATGTGATCCCAGTAGTTAAAAATACTAGAAAAAAGGAGGGCTAGCTCGGGTTCAGAATCGAAATTTAATTTGTTTTGAGTCTGTAGTGTCTCTAATGGGTGTTGAAAGCTAGCAATTTCAGAACTACTGAGCGATGAGTCTCTTGCTAATTGTTTGCTGGTGATGGTGCTTGCGATTATTCGTAACGAGCTGGCTGCATTAATATTGGTAGCACTGCTACTGATGCTTTCTGATACAAGAATCAATGAAAGCATGACGGTTAATGCTAATCCAATAAAGAACGTTAGCAAGTAGCGTGCTTTGGTAAACAATGATGAATTATCAGATAGGGTTGTTGAGGCAGTGGTTACATTCATATTTTGGGTGTTAATGCTAACTACCACTTTATAGTAGTCTTTTATTTTATTAGAGTTTAAGTTTGCTTTCTTTAACAATAAGTCCTTTTATATCAATCTCATACCGATTATTTCCAACTACTACTTTAGTGGTAGTTTTAGCTGATTTTAAGGTTTAGGCTAGTAAATAATATATCCAAGCCTAGTTATACTACAGGCTGTTATTTTATTTGTAATTAATAAGGAGAGCTACCGAGCTGGTCAACTATGGCAACACATACTCAAAAACAATGGACAGTACTCACCATGAACACGGTTGCATTCGCATGCAACTTTGCGGTGTGGACAATGTTTTCAATTATTGGTCTAAAAATTAAGGAAGAGCTGGGTCTAAGTGACACGCAGTTTGGCATATTGGTAGCAACGCCAATTCTAACGGGTTCAATTACGCGTTTACCGCTAGGTATTCTTACCGATCGTTATGGCGGACGTATTGTTTACTTTATTCAGATGATTCTGGTTTCAATTGCAACTTACAGCTTGGCATTTGCTGCTGAATACTGGCAGTACCTAGTAGCGGGTTTATTTGTTGGTTTAGCGGGTGGTTCTTTTGCTATTGGTATCGCTTATACCTCAGCGTGGTTTGAGAAAGAAAGACAAGGCACTGCGATGGGTATTTTTGGTGCGGGTAACGCGGGTGCCGCGATTACTAACCTTGTTGCGCCGCTAATTGTGGTTGCTGCAGGCTGGCAGATGGTACCAAAGGTTTACTCTATTGCAATGTTAGTGATGGCTGTTGCCTTTTGGTTTCTTACTTATGATGACCCTATGCAGGAAGAGCGCAAACGTACGGGTAAACATAAAAAATTATCTGAGCAGTTAGCTCCGTTAAAAGAGCTTAGAGTTTGGCGCTTTGGTTTGTATTACTACTTCGTTTTTGGTGGCTTTGTAGCGTTAGCGCTTTGGTTACCAAAATACTATGTTGGTGAATACGGCATGGACCTTAAAACAGCCTCATTTATTACTATCTTATTCACATTGCCTTCGGGTTTAGTGAGAGCGTTGGGTGGTTATGTTTCAGATAAAGCCGGTGCTCGAGTTGTTAACTGGTGGGTTTTCTGGATTTCAGCAGTGTGTTTATTTGTTTTGTCATACCCACAAACTAGCTTCATCATTCACGGTATAGAAGGTGACATGGCGTTTGATATCAACTTAAACGTTTGGGTCTTTACTGGGCTGGTATTCATTGTTGGTATGGCTATGGGCTTTGGTAAAGCCAGTGTGTACCGAATTTTGCATGATTATTACCCAGATAATATGGGTTCTGTAGGCGGTATGGTTGGCGTACTTGGCGGAATGGGTGGTTTTACTTTACCTATATTCTTTGGTTTGTTGTCTGACTATACGAGCATTCGAACATCATGCTTTATGTTGTTATTTGTATTGGTTGCAGGCTGCATGATTTGGATGAACTACTCGATTACTCTTTTGAAAAAAGAGAGCGAGTTATTAGGAGCCTCTTAGTTTTAGGTATTAAGCCCTCTTAATGATTTTAAGAGGGTGATGGTTTTTTTAGATTTATTTTATTTTACAACAGGAGTTAACTGTGTCGGATATTGAAAAGTGGGATGTCGAAGATCCCAAGTTTTGGGAAGAAAAGGGAAAAGCAGTTGCGAATAGAAATTTATGGATTTCTATTCCTAGTTTGCTTTGCGGTTTTGCAGTTTGGTTGTACTGGGGAATTATTACCGTACAAATGTTAAACATTGGCTTTCCATTTGAAAAGTCAGAATTATTCACCTTGATGGCGATTGCTGGTCTAACAGGTGCAACACTACGAATTCCAAGTAGTTTCTTTATTCGTATTTGTGGTGGTAGAAATACAATTGTATTTACAACAGCATTATTAATGTTGCCAGCAGTTGGCGCAGGTATGGCGCTATCAGACCCTACAACACCATTATGGGTTTTCCAAATATTGGCTTTATTGTCAGGTTTTGGTGGTGGTAACTTTGCTTCATCAATGTCAAACATCAGCTTCTTTTTTCCTAAGAAGCAACAGGGTTTAGCGCTAGGTTTAAATGCGGGCTTAGGTAACTTTGGTGTAACTACCATGCAAATTCTTGTGCCATTAGTGATGACACTAGGTTTATTTGGTTCATTCGGTGGTGAATCAATGGTGCTGCAAAGCGGTAGTGGCACATTGATTGGTAAGATTCCAGCTGGTACAGAAACTTGGATTCAAAATGCAGGCTTTGTTTGGCTGTTATTTTTAGTTCCACTAGCAGCTGTTGGCTGGTTCGGAATGAATAATATTCGTGCTGAGCATGTATCTCCTGGTTTGGGTAGCCCACTGGGTTCAATTGCAAAAATAGTGATGATGCTGTCAATTGCATTTGCAGTAGCTATTTTTGGTTTATGGTTGTTGTTACCAGAGAGTACAAATGGTTCTGGTTGGGGCGTTCCAAAAGAAATCGTATTGATTATTGTTATTAACTTAACGGTTTTATTGTTGAAGTTAATTCCAGGCGAGATTGGTTCTAGCCTTAAACGTCAATATAAGATTTTCAATAATGTGCACACATGGGTGATGAGTACTATTTACACCATGACCTTTGGTTCATTTATTGGCTTCTCAGCGGCGTTTGCTTTATCTATTAAGGTGATTTTTGGTTATCAACATGTGATGGTTGATGGCGTTATGAACCATGACATCATTAATGTAAATGGTCCAAGTGCTTTAATGTATGCATGGATGGGACCTTTTATTGGTGCGTTGATTCGTCCATTAGGTGGTTGGATTGCCGATAAAATGGGTGGTGCAAAAGTGACTCAAATTTGTTCATTCTTTATGATTGTGAGTGCCTTGGGTGTGGCTTATTACATGAAAGCTGCTTATAACTCAGCAACACCAGAAGAGTTCTTCGTACCTTTCTTAATCTTGTTCTTGATTTTGTTTGCTGCAACCGGTGTTGGTAATGGATCAACTTTCCGTACGATTGCAATGGTTTTCAATAAAGAGCAAGCTGGTCCTGTGTTGGGTTGGACTTCAGCAGTGGCTGCTTATGGCGCGTTTTACATCCCAAAAGTATTGGGTGAGCAAATCAAATTAACAACACCTGAGAATGCATTGATTGGTTTTGCGGTTTTCTATGCTTTTTGTATGGCTTTAAACTGGTGGTTTTACTTACGTAAAGGTGCTGAGTTCCATAACCCATAATAGAAGTATAGAGTTACTGATAAGAGTTGCCCCTTGGGGCAGCTCTTTACTAGTTTTAAAGAATGAGCTTGTTGTCTTCAGGCAGCAGAATTTAGTTAGAATAAAGGGAGAGAAGTATGAGTCAATTTCTTGATCGCTTACAATTTTTTAAGAAAAAAGTTGGCGAATTTTCAGACGGTCATGGTGAAACGACCAATGAAAGTCGTGAATGGGAAAACAGTTATCGCCAGCGTTGGCAACATGACAAAATTGTACGTTCAACACATGGTGTGAACTGTACAGGTTCTTGTTCATGGAAGATCTATGTCAAAAACGGTTTAGTTACTTGGGAAACGCAACAAACTGATTACCCTAGAACACGTCCAGACTTACCAAACCATGAGCCTAGAGGCTGCCCACGTGGTGCGAGTTACTCTTGGTACTTATACAGCGCTAACCGCTTAAAATATCCTAAAGTTCGTAAGCCCTTACTGAAACTTTGGCGTGAAGCGAGACTTACGCTGGAGCCTGTAGATGCTTGGGCATCTATCGTTGAAGATGAAGTTAAAGCGGATTCTTATAAATCTAAGCGTGGTTTAGGTGGTTTTGTTCGTTCTAGTTGGGACGAAACCAATGAAATGATTGCCGCTGCTAACGTTTATACGGCTAAAGAATTTGGCCCAGATAGAATTATTGGTTTCTCTCCGATTCCTGCTATGTCAATGGTTTCATATGCAGCTGGCTCACGTTACCTATCACTGATTGGTGGTGTTTGTTTAAGCTTCTATGATTGGTATTGTGATTTACCACCGGCTTCTCCAATGGTTTGGGGCGAGCAAACAGATGTTCCTGAATCAGCTGATT
>Ga0209081_1002417_pt1 | contig 10839 bp, 9 predicted proteins | sample GOMGulsemesocosm_4_FD_184636 | JGI IMG/M metagenome (GOLD analysis project Ga0209081, IMG submission 184636) | Methane-oxidizing microbial communities from mesocosms in the Gulf of Mexico - GOM15B Gulf of Mexico (SPAdes) (version 2) | ecosystem: Environmental > Aquatic > Marine > Cold seeps... | reverse complement strand
TAAATTAGCACTTGTTTTTGCGTGGCAACTTCGCGCCTTATCTAATCTTTATAATGGCGTGGGCTATGAGCTTATCAATGCAGCATTACAGGTGCTAATTTATGGCGTGATAATAGTACTAATAGCACTGCTCTTTAGATTGTATTTTCGTGTAACAACAAATAACACCCCACTCGCCTTTTTTATGGGATTTGCACTTTGCCTCAGTATTATACGAGAGGGTTCGGAAATATTAATTTTTTTCTCCGGCTTTCTACAGAGTACAGAATCGCTAAGCAGTGGCATTCTTGGTTCTATTATTGGCGCCAGTGTTGGTTTTAGTTTTGGCGCACTTTTTTATTTTTTACTGAGCGCGCTAAAGCAATCAGTAGCACTTGTTGTCACTCTCAGCCTACTGATTTTAGTGGGCGCAGGCATGTGTTCTCAGGCGAGCCAGCTGTTAATGCAGGCTGATTTCCTACCCTCACAGAGACCCCTTTGGAACACGTCCAGCTTAATATCAGAGTCATCTATCCCTGGGCAGTTGCTTTACGCCCTTATTGGTTATGAAGCGACACCCAGCCTGCTGCAAGTCAGCATTTATACGGGTAGCATTTTTATCTCACTAATCGCCGCTGTTGTTTCCTATAAGGTCTACAGTCGAATGAGAAACAAAGAAGAAAGTAACAACGTATGAAGGTTAAAAACAATTTTCAAAAAACAGAAAAGTACTCTCTGATATTTATCTATCTGCTGAGTATCTTTTCCGCCCTCCCCGTACAGGCGGATGGCTCGGTGGTAAGTAAGATTTATCACCCTTATGTCCAACCTCTTGAAACTGAAATTGAGCTGCAAACAATCTACGAAAAGGATGATGATCTTGAGGATCATCAAAAATACAAGTTGGGTTACGGTCAGTCATTCTCCGACACCTTGTTTGGCGAAATCTATTTAATCACGTCCAAAGACGGTAGTGACAACCTTGAAATTGAAGCCTATGAAGCGGAGCTTAAATGGCAAATCACAGAACAGGGAGAGTATTCAGCCGACTGGGGTGTACTATTCGAACTTGAAAAAGAAGAAGGCGATGAATGGGAAGCATCGAGTGCACTACTTGTCGAGCGCGAATGGGGGCGACTAGTCAGTACGGTTAATCTATCGGTGATTTATGAATGGGGGGACAAGGTCGACGATGAGCTGGAAAGCAAACTGGCCTTACAGTTGCGTTATCGCCATTCCCCTCGCTTTGAGCCTGCCATAGAATTCTTCTCAGGTGAGGGTTACCGGGGCATTGGCCCATTGATAATGGGTCGTGAGACGTTAGGGCAGGCAAAAAGATTACGCTGGGAGTTGGGTGGTATTTTCGGGATTGACGGTGATAGCCCTGATCTCACCATCAAAACCTCCCTTGAATATGAGTTTTAATTTAGGTTTAACGCCCTTTAGGCCCTAAAGACCTCTCCACTAAATAAATATTGGAGCACATAGCATGGATAATACTGAAAGCAACGCGATTCTCACCACTTACCCCGTGTGGGGTCGAACGGTAAGAGTCTTCCACTGGATAAACGTAATATGCCTAATCGGCCTGATAAGCTTGGGACTCATTATATTTTTTAATAAAGATTTTGGTGTCAGCTCTGAAGGCAAAATTTTACTGAAAACCCTGCATACCTATATTGGCTATATTTTTGTCTTCAATCTCAGTTGGCGAATACTCTGGGGCTTTATCGGTAGCCCCTATGCCAGATGGGCGGCGATACTACCTTTTGGTAAAGGCTATAAAAAGGCTCTGACGGATTATCTTCAGGGAGTTAGAGATAAACGTCCACCGCCCTACCTCGGTCATAACCCCCTGGCCAGATTGATGATCACTTTCCTTTTTATCTTGCTGACGACCCAGGCCATCACCGGCCTGGTATTAGCGGGAACTGATTTGTATCTGCCACCCTTTGGCCATGAATTTGCTGAATGGGTCACCGCTTCTGGTGAGGATCATCAGCTCTCTGAGCTCAAAGCCGGTTCGAAAGAAAACGTTGACCCGGAGGCTTATAAAGAGATGAGGGCATTTCGAAAGCCCTTTATTAACACGCATAAATACGGCTTTTATCTACTTTGTCTGGGTATCATTGCGCACATTATTGCCGTCGTTATCACTGAACTAAAAGAAAACAACAATATAATTTCCGCCATGTTTAGCGGTAAAAAAACCTTTACCGAGAAGCCTGTCGATTTGAAAGATGACGAAGTCGAATAAGCGGTACAGGCTATCTGTTTAATACTGACGACGCTTAATAATGCCTGATGAGCGAATATGTCCTGACTCGCGACGATAAGGCGTTTGAATACCTGGGTTTTCTGTGTGCTTTTGATGACTGCCGTACGAAAGCCCATAGCGAAACGTTGAATTGCCGCCGCCAAGCTGAAGTCTCACAAAGGAGCCCGAGAGGTGAGAAACACGATGTTTTTCACGGCTATCAAGACGGGGTTTGTAGAGGTAGAGGTAGGGATAGCGACGCGGGGAGTGATAAACACGATTTTCGACCACCACTACAGGCGACTGATAGTGGCTTCTCTTTGCTTCGGCTTCATCCTGGCGTAGCGTTGATCGTAATTTACGGTCTTCCTGTAAACGTTTTGTGGTTGCAGCCATTTGATCGAGGCGGGTTTGCAGTTCCTCAGCCGAGGAGTTTTGTTGATAACTTGGGCGTTCGAGGGTTTCAAGTTCAACGGTGTTTGCGCCGGGTTCATCACCAAAACTCACACGCCCCTGAGCATCAACAGACTTGTAGATCAATTTATTTTCTTTAGGCAAGCTTAGCTGTATTCCGTTTCCCACAGCGGTGTCTGCTAGCAACTCAGCAAAAGTCAGTAGAGGCGCTAGCAGAAGCAGCGGGATAAACAAGCTAATATGCCCTGCTCTACTTATTGACGGCCTTACGCTCTGTAACTTTGTCATTAACCTTTTCATATCTTCATCATAGTACGAAAGACCATTTTCAACCGCGCCAAATGTAGCCTCGCTTATTACAATTCAAGGGCTACCCTGCTTGCTACTTTTCTAGCGTTTATCTCGAGAAGTATTACGCCTTCTCTTCTAACTCAGCAATATTGACACTGCTGTAACCGAGTAGTTCGCTCAGTACATGACCATTGTGCTCATCCATAAATGGGGCTTCAAGCTACAGCAGCTCGGGAAAGTTCTAAAAGCACGAGGGTATGCCGCTAATTTCAAGCTCGCCAAAAGTACGATCAGCGATGGTTCTTTCCATTTGGCGTTCTGTCGTATTAAAAAAATAATAAGTAGCGCATGCAATTCTGGCTATCAATGACACTGTTCGTACACTTTAAATATTCAGAGGCTGCGAAAAAAGTGTTTTCGTCCTTGCCGGGTTGTGGCAACATAATTTATGTCAACAGCCTCCATATTAACAAGGATAAAGAATGCGTCAGATATCAAAGGGTAGCGTTACCGCCAACGGTATCGACTTTCATTATTTAGAGGCTGGAGAGGGCCCGCTGGTGCTGTGCATGCACGGCTTTCCTGATAATGCCGACACTTACCGTTCGCTAATGCCACTATTGGCGGATGCCGGCTATCACGTGGTTGCGCCCTTTATGCGCGGTTATGCGCCGACCGGTCTCGCCCCTGACGGGCGTTATGACTCTGCACTATTGGGTCTGGATGTCGCCGCTTTAATCGACGCCTTGGGTGCCGGCCATGCCGCAGCGGTGATTGGCCATGACTGGGGCGCCTTCGCCACTTATAGTGCAGCGGCTTTTGTACCGGAAAAAATCGATAAAATTGTCACCATCGCTATCGCCCACCCCGGTGCTCTATTCGGAAAAATGGGGCTCGATTATGAAGTGATTAAAGGTGGCTGGCATGCTTACTTTTTCCAAATGCCCAGTGCTGAACAGGCCGTGGCACATAATGACTACGACTTTCTCCTGCGCTGGTGGCAGGATGCATCACCGGAATTTGATATCCCCGCTGAGCTTATTATCGGCGTAAAAGACACCTTCCGTAACGAGGGCACACTGGAAGCCGCCATTAATTATTATCGCCACACCTTTAATCCTGCTGGTGCAGACCCAAAGCTCGCGGCGCTCAGTCAAAAAGTCGCTGCACCGACAACTGTGCCCTGCCTCGCTTTCCACGGCACCCGTGACCGCCCGGGACGGCTGGAAACCTTTGAGGGCATGGATCATCTCTTTAGCAATGGACTAGAAAAAGTGGTTATTGAAGGCACGGGGCACTTTATGCATTTGGAGAGACCCAATGAGGTCAATGCAAAAATTCTTTCGTATTTACAGGCATGAATTAAACAGATGGTCCAAGTAATCGGGCCGCTTTACCAGACTATAAACTGGGTACAAAGTACGCCCCCATTAGCATGCATGGTTTGGCCGCCCCCACATTTTAGTGTCCATTTCCCAGGCTTTGCCCAGCCCCAGAACGAGCCCTTCCTTGGTAACACCGAGGGGGAAAAGCGTGACCAGCTTGCTCTGTTCTTCATTCAACTCTCGATTACGCCAGGCTTTACGATCACAGCCAATCACCGAATATACCCTAAGGAATAAGCTGTTTTGTCATCACGCGCTAATGGTGCCGGTAATAGGAGTATGAGATCAGCTCGGTTCTATTTTTAGGTTTTCACTCATTCTATGTTCCTTATTATTAGATAGTGCGTAAAACTAGCCGGTGCTATTAAAAGTATGACGAGTCATTAAAAGGTGTTTTCTGAGGATAAATAAAAAAAGGCCTGCTTTACAAGAGAAAGCAGACCTTTTTAGCCTGTGCAAAAAATCACACCGTTAGCATAAGCAATTTTTAATGCAAAATTTACATATGCTTTTTCAGCTCAAGCCGGGCAATTTGATTGCGGTGAACTTCATCGGGGCCATCGGCAATACGCAAAATACGCGTGTGCGCATAGGCGCGTGCCAGACCCACATCTTCAGTAACGCCACAACCACCGTAGACCTGAATCGCATCATCAATAATCTTAAGTGCTGCAATCGGGGCAGCAACTTTGATCATGGCAATTTCAGCGCGGGCGACTTTGTTACCCACAGTATCCATCATGTGAGCCGCTTTCAGTGTTAGCAGGCGGGTCATTTCGATGTTGATACGAGCATCGGCGATACGTTCTGACCAGACACTTTGCTCAGAGATTTTCTTGCCGAAGGCAACGCGACTCATCGCCCGCTTGCACATTAGCTCTAGCGCTCGCTCGGCAACGCCGATCACGCGCATGCAGTGGTGAATACGGCCTGGGCCAAGGCGACCCTGGGCGATTTCAAAACCACGGCCTTCGCCCAGTAGTATGTTTGAAGCCGGTACACGTACGTCTTTAAAAACCACTTCGGCGTGACCGTGGGGCGCATCGTCATAACCAAACACCGGTAACCAGCGCTCGACGGTGATACCGGGGAGACCAGGCTCAACCAGAATCATTGACTGCTGTACATGCTTGGCAGCAGTGGGGTCAGTTTTACCCATTACAATCCAGATTTTACAATCGGGCTCGTGTACGCCAGAAGCAAACCACTTACGGCCGTTTATTACATATTCATCACCGTCACGGACGATGCTAGTTTCAATGTTGGTGGCATCAGAGGAGGCAACCAATGGCTCTGTCATGCAGAAAGCTGAGCGGATTTCACCGTTCAGTAAAGGCTGCAGCCACTTCTCTTTATGCTCTTCGCTACCGTAGCGCTCGATAGTTTCCATATTGCCGGTATCGGGTGCGGAGCAGTTAAACACCTCAGCGGCAAACTTGCTCTTGCCCATGATTTCGCAAAGAGGTGCATATTCGAGGTTGGTAAGGCCGGCACCGCGATCACTCTCGGGTAAGAACAGGTTCCATAAACCTTCTTTCTTGGCCTGGTCTTTCATTTCTTCCAGCACAGCGGGCTTGCACCAGCGGCCGCCATCTTCGAGCTGCTGATAGAAAAGTGCTTCGTTGGGATAGATGATGCGGTCCATAAAGTCCTGAACCCGCAGCTGCAGATCCCGTACTTTGTCGGAATAATCGAAATCCATAAATAGCCTCCAGTTGTAACGGTAAGTGTTGATATAGCGATTAAAATTCAGTCGGTTACTTTACATTCTGGCAGCTAAAAAGTCCCGGGGTATTTGCCTTGCCTCTTGGTCTATACCCTCCCCTGACGCACTCACCAGGCCGCTGACTGCAGTCCCCCAGGCCCAGATCAATCCTCTGTATTAACGATATTTGTGCAATTGTAGCGACATGATTGCAACGCTTGGGATTTCGCTATACCTTGGGTGGCTGAATGACTTTTTATAGCCACACCAATTGAGCCCTAAGGCTCACCAGTAACAGGAGAAATACGAATGAGTGGACCATTAACGGGTTTAAAAGTAATCGAGCTTGCAGGTATTGGCCCTGCGCCAATGGCGGCAATGATGCTGTCTGATATGGGTGCGGAGGTCATTCGCGTTGACCGACTCACCGCCTCTGGTCTGGGTATTCCCATGCCGAAGAAGTTTAACTTCCTCGGTCGCGGCCGCAAATCTATCGCCGTTGATTTGAAGAACCCGGATGGTATTGAAACGCTGCTCGATCTTATTGATAAGGCCGATATCGTTCTTGAAGGCTTTCGACCCGGTGTGATGGAGCGCTTGGGCATGGGCCCCGATGTCTGTCTGGAGCGCAATCCAAAGCTGGTCTACGGTCGTGTAACAGGCTGGGGACAGGAAGGCCCTCTGTCAAAAAGTGCTGGCCACGATCTTAACTACATAGCCTTGTCGGGTGCGCTCCACGCCATTGGTCGCAGTAATGACGAGCCGCCAACACCGCCATTAAACCTTGTCGGCGATTTCGGCGGTGGCACCATGTTTGTTGTTGTTGGCATACTCGCCGCTCTACACGAAGTGAAAAATTCGGGTAAAGGTCAGGTGGTTGATGCAGGTATGGTCGACGGTGCCCTATCCTTAATGACCTCTATTTATGGCATGAATGCTGGCGGTAATCAGAGCGACGAACGTGCCTCTAATATCCTCGATAGTGGCGCACATTTTTATAATGTTTATGAAACTCGTGACGGCAAATACGTGTCCATTGGCTCTATCGAGACCAAATTCTACGCCATGCTACTCGAGAAAATAGGACTCGATCCCGACTCGCTGCCACCACAAATGGAACGTGAAAGCTGGCCAGCAATGAAAGAAAAGTTTAAAGAGATCTTCCTCACCAAAACCCGTGATGAATGGTGTGCCTTAATGGAAAACACCGATATCTGCTTTGCGCCTGTACTTAGCCTCGCCGAAGCGCCTCATTATTCTCATAACAAAGAACGCGGATCTTTTGTTGATGTTGATGGCGTGATGCACCCTGCTCCAGCGCCTCGCTTTAGCGCCACACCCTCATCCATCAAGTCGCCAACACCTGTCACCGGCGTTCACACCGATGAAGTACTGGCTGACTGGGGCATTAGTGCTGATAAAGTTGCAGCCTTGAAAGCGTCTGGCGCTATTAAAGCGTAAATCTTTATCGTTTAAACGCTCAAGCCATCGACTGTTAGTTAATCTGCCAGTCGATGGCTTTTTTGTTTTTAGATTTTAAATAGGTATTCGTTTGAGAAAAGGGGCAACTACCGAAAAAGCCCCGGTAGGCCGATAATGGCGAAGGGTGTGGTGACTTAATCACTAAATGACGCTGGGCATCAATAAAAGCACCTTTTTTCTGCGCGTAACTGCCCCATAAAATAAAAATCAAATTTTCCCGTTGCTCGTTTAAGACCTGGATCGCCTTATCAGTAAACTCTTCCCAACCTTTATTTTGATGAGAACCCGCCTGGCCATTTTCAACGGTCAAAGTCGCATTCAGTAGCAATACGCCCTGCTCTGCCCAGTGCTCAAGGCAGCCATTTGTCGACACAGGAATATTGAGGTCAGTTGCCAGTTCTTTATAAATATTCACCAGCGAAGGCGGGGTTTTAATATTAGGCTGCACTGAAAAGCACAAACCATGGGCCTGCTTTGGCCCGTGATAAGGGTCCTGCCCCAGAATCACCACTTTGACCTTATCGAACGGCGTGTTATTAAACGCCGCAAACCAGCGTGAACTGGCGGGGAAAATGATTTTTCCTTTGGCTTTTTCATCAGTAAGAAAATCTTTTAGACTTTGCATATAGGGCTTATCAAACTCATCACCCAATACCGCTAGCCAGGAGGCATCCAGTTGAATGCCTCCCTTATCATCGACTAACACCCCTATCTAGTCGCTGAGCTTTTCGGCGCGCATATGGGGGAAAAGTAGTACATCGCGAATCGATGGTGCATCGGTAAGTAGCATCACCAGGCGATCAATACCGATACCCTCGCCTGCGGTTGGTGGCAAACCATATTCCAGTGCCCGCACATAATCGGCGTCGTAATGCATGGCTTCATCGTCGCCAGAATCTTTTTCTTTCACTTGCTCAAGGAAGCGTTCAGCCTGGTCTTCGGAGTCATTTAATTCCGAAAATCCATTGGCAATTTCGCGCCCGCCGACAAAAAACTCAAAGCGGTCGGTGACAAAAGGATCGTCGTTATTACGTCGAGCCAGTGGTGATACTTCGGTCGGGTAGGCGGTGATGAAAGTAGGATTATCGAGACGGTGCTCAACAGTTTTTTCAAAAATCTCAATTTGAATTTTACCCAAACCCCAAATTTCTTTAAGTGGGATGCCTAAGCCTTCAGCGATTTTAGTCGCACTTTCAAGACTATCAATATCGCTTAATGTTAAGTCAGGATTAAAATGTAAAATGGATTCAACCACGGTATAGCGGTCAAAAGGCTTAGCAAAATCAAACTCACTGCCCTGATAAGTGACTTTGCTGGTGCCCAGAACTGCCTCGCAGAGATGGCGCAACATATCTTCGGTTAAATCCATCAGGTCGCGGTAATCGGCGTAGGCCTGATAGAACTCGAGCATAGTAAATTCTGGGTTGTGTCGAGTCGATAAACCCTCATTACGGAAGTTGCGGTTAATTTCAAATACCCGTTCAAAGCCACCGACGACCAGGCGCTTCAAATAAAGCTCAGGTGCCACGCGCAAGAACATGGGCTGATCGAGGGCATTGTGAAAAGTCTCAAAAGGTCGCGCCGTGGCACCGCCGGGAATCAGCTGCATCATCGGTGTTTCCACTTCCATAAAATCGCGCTGATTCAGGTAGTGGCGAATAAAGTCGACAATCTTAGAACGCAGACGAAATACATTGCGCGACTCTTCGTTAACGATTAAATCAACATAGCGCTGTCGATAGCGTATTTCCTGATCGGCAAGGCCGTGGAATTTTTCCGGCAGCGGGCGTAGTGACTTGGTGAGAAGGTCATACTCTTCGAGGTTCACGTAGAGATCGCCACGCCCCGATCGGTGTAATGTGCCACGCACACCCACTAAATCACCGACATCCCAGTTGCCCCAACGCTCACGAATATCCTGCTGTGTGGTTTTATCGGCGTAAAGTTGAATCGAGCCGGAGACATCCTGTAGCACCATAAAGGGGCCGCGCTTGGCCATAATACGACCAGCGACACTGGTTTTATGACCCAGGGTTTCAAGCTCTTCTTTACTCTGCGCGTTAAATTCTTCCTGTAGTTTATTGGCAAAATCTTCGCGGCGAAATTCATTGGGAAAGGCCTGACCCTTTTCACGGATGGCGGCCAATTTGCTACGGCGCTCAGCAATCAGCTTATTTTCGTCGACGGGCTGGGACTGTTCTTTACTCATGGGGATATTCCGGGGTCTGATAGTACGTGTTGAAACTAAATGTTAGTGGCGATAACTGTAAACGAAGGTTTAAAGCCCTGCCTTCAAGCTGGCTTCGATAAATTTATCGAGATCACCATCGAGCATTTGCTGGGTATTGTGCGTCTCGACATTGGTGCGTAGATCTTTAATACGCGAGTCATCGAGTACATAGGAGCGAATTTGGCTGCCCCAGCCGATATCAGATTTATTATCTTCAACGACCTGGGCGCTTTCTTTACGGCGTAACTCTTCAAGTTCATAGAGTTTCGCTTTGAGCATTTTCCAGCAGTTGTCACGGTTTTGATGCTGCGAACGCTGGTTTTGACACTGTACCACCGTGCCCGTGGGCAGGTGGGTCAAGCGTACCGCTGAATCCGTTTTGTTCACGTGCTGGCCACCGGCACCACTGGCACGGTAGGTATCTTCACGCACATCACTTTTACTGACTTCGATTTCAATATCATCGTCAATTTCGGGTGAAACAAAAACGGCTGAAAATGAGGTGTGACGGCGACTACCGGAGTCAAAAGGTGATTTACGCACCAGACGATGAACGCCGGTTTCGGTGCGCAACCAACCAAAAGCATAGTCACCCTGAAAGTGGACAGTGGCGCTTTTAATGCCGGCCACATCACCGGCAGAAGCTTCAATGAGTTCGACTTTAAAGCCTTTTTGGTCGCCCCAGCGCAGGTACATACGCAGTAGCATTTCGGCCCAGTCCTGGGCTTCGGTGCCACCGGAACCGGCCTGAATATCAAGGTAGGCGCTATTGGCATCCATCTCGCCAGAGAACATGCGGCGGAATTCCAGTATTTCGAGGCGTTCGGTCAAACTGGCAATTTCGGATTCGACTTCAGCCAGTGTGTCGGTATCGTCCTCTTCAGCGGCCATCTCGAGCAGTTCAGCATTTTCGGCGACACCGCTATCGAGGGATTCAATGGTCTCAACCACTAACTCGAGGGAAGCGCGCTCCTTGCCTAAAGCTTGCGCACGGGCAGGCTCATTCCACACTTCGGGTGCAGCGAGTTCCAGTTCTACTTCGGTAAGGCGGTCTTTCTTCTCGACATAGTCAAAGATACCCCCTGAGCACGTCGGT
>Ga0209081_1002415_pt1 | contig 10843 bp, 11 predicted proteins | sample GOMGulsemesocosm_4_FD_184636 | JGI IMG/M metagenome (GOLD analysis project Ga0209081, IMG submission 184636) | Methane-oxidizing microbial communities from mesocosms in the Gulf of Mexico - GOM15B Gulf of Mexico (SPAdes) (version 2) | ecosystem: Environmental > Aquatic > Marine > Cold seeps... | reverse complement strand
TCTAATAATGTATCTAATAATGTATTTAATAAAGCAGTAATTAAAGACAGCAGAATAGAGGTAAAGAGATGTAGTTTTGTACTCAGAGCCTAAATCTAGCATTAAAAGTTGGCTAGGTAAAGGTAGTAGTTAAAATGTAAGTGGATATTTCTTATTATTTAAAAATTAAAGGCGTTCATTTTGAAAAAAAGCCTGAAGTGATTTCAGGCTTTCATTAACTTAACAAATAAACCACTAAATATTTTTATCTAAAAACTCTTTCAATTGTGTTTTTGATAATGCGCCAACTTTAGTATCAGCTATTTCACCATCTTTAAACAATAATAACGTTGGAATACCACGTACGCCATATTTAGGTGGTGTATCTGAGTTTTGGTCAATATTTAACTTACCAATCGTAACTTTGCCTTCATATTCAGTTGCAATATCATCAAGTATTGGCGCTATCATTTTACAAGGACCACACCATTCAGCCCAAAAATCAACCAATACTAAACCTGATGCTTTTAAAACATCGACTTCGAAACTATCATCAGTTAGCTGAATAATTTTATCGCTCATTTTATTCTCCGTTGGTTATGACACTAGTGCCAAATCTATTTAATTTTAATATACCACCTTAATGGGGTTTTATTATCGAGTTTTCAAGTTTGTTTTCTTTATATTTACCAAAGTAATTATTTTATGGTTTTATAAATGACTTAGCTAAAAGTGATTAGTTATTAACTAACTAAGGTGTTAAGCTAGCGCCATGAAAAAAACACACTTAACTGAAACAAAATTCGTTGACTTAAATCTTGCTCCGCAAGTAGTAACCGGATTAGAAGCCATGGGCTTCGATTATTGTACGCCTATTCAGGCGAAATCTTTACCTGTGCTGCTTCAAGGCACTGATATTGCTGGTCAAGCTCAAACAGGGGAAGGCAAAACCATTGCTTTCTTGTCTGCAACTTTCCATCATTTATTGCAAAAAGAAGCACCGACTCATAATCAACCTAGAGCCTTGATTATGGCGCCAACACGTGAATTGGCAATTCAAATTCACCGAGATGCCATTGAAATGTCTAAAAGTACCGGCTTACGCCTTGGTATTGTTTATGGCGGTGAAGGATATGAAAGCCAACGTTTAGAACTAGAACAAGGTGTTGATATATTAATTGGCACTTGTGGTCGCTTACTTGATTACATGAAACAAGGTGTTTACAACATTAAAAACCTTGAAGTTATTGTACTTGATGAAGCTGACAGAATGTTCGATTTAGGCTTTATCAAAGATATTCGCTATATGTTTAATAAAATGCCGCCAGCCACGGAACGATTAAGCATGTTGTTTTCCGCAACTTTGTCGTTTCGTGTTAAAGAGCTTGCATTTGAGCACATGAACGATCCAACAAGTGTTGAAATTGAACCTGATCAAAAAACAAACACCCGTATTAGTGAAGAATTATTCTACCCTTCTAACGAAGATAAGATGTCATTATTACAAACCCTGATCGAAGAAGATTGGCCAGAAAAAGCCATTGTTTTTGCTAACACTAAACATGTCTGTGAAAAAATCTATGATCACCTTGTTGCTGACAAATTACGCGTAGGTCTATTAACAGGTGATGTACCACAGAAAAAACGTCTAAAAATATTAGAGCAATTTACTGATGGCACCTTAGACTTTTTAGTTGCTACTGATGTGGCAGCTCGTGGTTTGCATATTCCTGCAGTAACGCATGTATTCAACTACGATTTACCTGATGATTGTGAAGATTATGTTCATCGTATCGGTCGTACTGGTCGTGCTGGTGCAAGTGGTCATGCTATTAGTTTAGCTTGTGAGCAATATGTATTTAATTTACCAGCGATTGAAAGCTACATTGAACATGAATTACCAGTAACAAAATACGATCATGATGCCTTGCTTACTGATTTACCAAGACCTAAGCCTCGTCAACGTCGCCACAGACCAAATTCTGGTCGCTCTGGTGGCAACAGACAGGGTGGTAACCGTGGTAATAGTAATTATCGTGGCCGTCGTTAATCATACCTTGTAGTCGTTATGACAATGTCCAAAAAAATACCACAGTATAATGCTCAACATTATGCTGTGGTGGATTTAGGCTCTAACAGTTTCCACTTATTAATTACCCGTTTAAATAATAATAAAATTAAAACGGTAAACAAGGTGAAAAGTAAAGTTCGCTTAGCTTCAGGTCTTAATGAGCACAATGAACTTGGTATTGATGCGATTAATCGTGGCCTCGACTGCTTAAGCTTATTTGCTAAACATCTTGTCAGTATTCCAACAAATAATATTCGTATAGTAGCTACCGCTGCCCTTAGAATTGCAAAAAATCGTGATGCCTTTCTAAAAAAAGCTAATGAAATCCTACCCTTAAAAATAAAACTACTTAGTGGTGAGCAAGAAGCTAACACCATATATAGCGGCGTTGCCCATACTTGTAAGAGTAACTTCAAACAAAAGCGATTAGTACTTGATATCGGTGGCGCCAGTACTGAGTTGATTATTGGTCAAAATTATCAAGCTAATAAGGCTATAAGCTTAAATTTAGGTTGTGTGAGTTTTCGAGAAAAGCACTTCACTGATGGGCAATTATCAGAACAAAACTTTTCTGCGGCCATTAATGCCGCTAACGATATAATTAAGCCTATCTGCACAGACTTTATCAAGCTTGGTTGGCAATCAGTTGTTGGTAGCTCCGGTACGATGAAAGCCTTAGCTGAAATATTAACCTTTCGTCAACAAGCGGTCATAGTGACCGCTGATTTTTTACAAGAAGTAAAACAATCACTTATTACCTGTAAAAACATTGATGCTATTAACTTAGAGAATTTCGCTTTTGAAGGTTTGCGTGCAGATAGAGCACCTGTGTTAGCCAGTGGCTTAAGTATTTTAATCGCGCTCTTTAATTGCTTAGAAATTAAAGAGCTTAAGTTATCTTCTGGTGCTCTACGTGAAGGTTTATTGTTTGAAATGCTGCCAAATTCAATATTAAACAAATAAGAGCGATTAAAGTCCTGCCTATAGAGAATCTTCCTTTAACCACCTTGCTACTTGCTTAGCAAAATAAGTCAAAATGCCATCGGCTCCTGCACGTTTAAAAGCTAAAAGCCCTTCCATTACACAAGGTTTTTCTGCCAACCAACCATTTTGGATAGCCGCCATATGCATAGCATATTCCCCACTCACTTGATATGCATAAGTAGGTACTTGAAAGGTGTCTTTCACTCTACGAACTACGTCTAAATATGGCATACCCGGTTTGATCATGACCATATCTGCACCTTCAGCAATATCTTGAGCAACTTCATGAAGTGCTTCATTACTGTTAGCTGGATCCATTTGATAAGTATGTTTATCTCCGCCTTTAAGGTTGCCAGCAGAGCCAACTGCATCACGAAAAGGCCCATAATAATTAGAAGCATATTTGGCTGAGTAAGCTAAAATTTTTGTATTAACATAGCCATTTTCTTCTAAGCCTTGACGAATTGCACCAACGCGACCATCCATCATATCTGATGGGGCGATAATATCTGCACCAGCTTTCGCATGAGACAAAGCTTGTTTTACTAAAATATCTTTCGTGATCTCATTCACTACATAACCTTTAGTGCCAGCTTTGTTGTCATCACTTTCACTTAATATTCCATCTTGTCCATGCGTAGTAAATGGGTCAAGAGCAACATCAGTAATTACCGCTAGCTGTGGAAACTTGGCTTTTAATGCCCGAACAGTGCGTTGAGCTAAACCTTCTGCGTTATAAGCCTCTTCAGCCATTAGTGATTTTTTATCAATAGGAGTTACTGGAAACAATGCTATGGCTGGAATACCTAGATCTACAAGCTCTTGCGCTTCTTCCAACAATAAATCAATACTTTTGCGCTCAACTCCTGGCATTGAAGTAATAGCTTCACGTTGGTTTTCACCTTCTAATACAAATACTGGATAAATCAGATCATTTACTGTCAATTGGTTTTCTGCCATTAAGCGACGAGTATAATCATCTTTGCGCATACGGCGCATACGGCGTGCGGGATATTGACCAAAAATATTACTGTTATTATTCATTAATATATTCCTAAAAATGTCTTAGTTATTCAAATTGTCTTTATATTCTTTAGTTTGATTTCGTCCGTCGCTCTTTGCTTGATAAAGCGCTTTATCTGCACCTGCAAATATGTGCTCAGGTAAAACATCGTTTTGCTGTTGATAAGTATAAATGCCATTACTAATCGTTATTGGAATGTTTATTTCTTTATAAGAGCAAGCTTGTTTGGCAATGTTCTTTCTTAGTGTTTCTGCTAAAGCGAGTGCACCTTTTCCGTCTGTATCAGGAAGAATTAAACAAAACTCTTCTCCACCATAACGAAAAGCCATGTCTGTGCTACGTTTCAAACTTTGTTTAATATACTCACTAATCCATACAAGACACTGATCTCCTGCCAAATGCCCATGGGTATCATTAACTGATTTAAAGTGATCAATATCAATCAGCACTAAACTTAACGGTGTTAAATTACGTTTACTACGGCGATATTCCGCTAATATTTTTTGATCGTAAAAACGTCGATTAAACAGGCCAGAAAGTTCGTCTAGCGTATTTTTTTGTTCAAGCTCATGATTAGCTTCTTCTAGTTCTTGCAAAGCAATATTGAGCTCTAAAGTACGTTCTTGAACACGATCTTCTAGCTCTTCTTGGCTTTGTGATTGTAACCTTAACAATTCTTCTTGTGCCCGTTCAGAAGCAACAGCACTTGCTAATACCTGTCGTTGAGCTTCTTGATTATCTGTGATTTGATAACGATATTGACGACTTAAAATAAAAGTTACTAACAAACTATTAAGCCAAAATATAGCGCTATAAAACAAGCTTCTATGGATAACAAAGCCAATGTCATACCAATTAACCGAAGCAATGATAACCAGAACAAAAACAAACTGTACTACCATCACAAAAGTAAATAATAATGCTAAGCGGCAACCCTGCTTATGTAAATAGCCTCCCACTATTATTAACGAGAAAACCACTAAAGCATAAATAGCCATACTTATACTGATATTTTCAGTCACAGAAAGTTGAATACTCAAAGGCATATAAAGTAACAATCCCCAAAAGCAAACCCTAAAAACTTGATAAATACTATAAAATTTATTTTTAAAATCAAAAAGCTGTGTGGTGAAAATCAATAAGAAAATGACTGATGCTGCCATTAGCAATGGTATTTCAATGCCAATTAATTCAGGCAAGTGCGGCAATAAATAGTATAAGTTAGAGCCAAGCATTGCTGACAGCATTAAGGTGTTACTCAGAAAATAACCAAAGAGAACAAAAAAGGGTTTACTGCCACTAGCAAAAAATAACAATAGCAATGCAAGAGATAAACAGAGTAAGCCGCCTATCGCTAGTCCTTGTCGAAACTGTAATATACTTGTTGCTTTAATATAGTTTTTTGTCGAGTATATTTTTGCTGCTGAACGAAGCTGGGCAGAGCTTTCAATCATTAAATAAATGGTTACCTGTGAATAAGGTGCAACAGTAATCATAGCGCTACGATGATTACTTCGTTGTAACACCATGTTTTTTTGATCTAGTTTTCGAAATCTATTTTGGATATAGAGTTGGCTGCTACTCATCCTAACTTGATTAGCCATGGCGAGGTAAACTTGCTTTTCTTCTTTACGATTATTTTTCAATTTAAATGCAAACCAGTTTTCGCCTGGCATTATGAGCAAATCACCATTAGTTAAATGGGTGTTTTTCCATGCATTATTCTTCAGATCACTTAACTCATCAAACGGCTTTTTTTGTGCGCTATTTACCAGACGATATAAATAATTTACAACTAAACGTTCATCTTGCTCAAGTTGATATGTCGGAATGTTTTCCTGAGCTTGCACTACAGGCGTCATCAAAAATACAAAAACTACAACACATAGTATTTGAGATGATTTTATTATTTGATGAAAAAACATAAACATAGCTAAAGCTTATACAAACCTAGGTTGGAGTGAAAAATTAAAGTGATAAGTTAAAAACTTGCCGTGCATTAATGCTAGTTTGGCAAGCAATCTCTCTGGGGTCAAGCGTTGTGATGCTTGCAATTTTTTCAATAATATAAGGTAAGTAACTTGGTTCATTTCTGCTACTTTTAGGTTTAGGCTTGATGGTTCTAGGCATTAAATATGGCGCATCTGTTTCTATGAGTAAACGATTTAAAGGAATTAGTTTTACAATATCCTGTAAAACCTCACCTCGTCGCTCATCACATAACCAACCTGTTATGCCGATATACATATCGGCTTCGATGCATTGCTCTAATTCGTGTTTACTACCTGTAAAACAATGGGCAACCATCGCAGGAATTTGTTCAATATAAGGCTTCAATTCATTGAACCATGGTTCAAATGCATCTCGCTGGTGTAAGAATAAAGGCATGTTAAGTTGTGCCGCTAAATTTATTTGCGCTTTAAATACTTTTAATTGCTGTTCTGGAGCTGAAAAATTTCGATTGAAATCTAAACCACATTCCCCTATTGCTCTAATTTGAGGCTGCTTAGCTAATTGGGCTAACTGTATTAAGTAATCATAACTAACACCATCTGCATCATGAGGGTGAACACCTGCGGTAGCATATAAAGTGTTGGGAAACTGTTGTTGGTACTCTTGGCATAAAACCAAAGCCTGCTGACTTTCATCAACATTTGTTCCCGTAATAAGTAATTGCTCTACTCCAATATTTTTGGCTCGAGTAATAACCTCAGTACGGTCTTTATCAAAACGTTTATTGGTTAGGTTTACACCTATATCAATCATTATTTAAGTCGCTTAACTCGAATATTACGATGACCGCCCTCTTTATATAAATAAACTGCTCCCATGCTTCCTTTTTTCAAACGAATGATGTTACCCACTTTAAGCTTTATTTTTCCCGTGTCTGCTTGTTGCCATTTTTGACCATTTTCTAAATAGACAACCCACTGCCCTCTAATCAACTGTTTAACCTTACTAATAGTAGCAACAATACTATCAGGGCCTCTTTCTTCTTTTGTTTTCTTTATATGTTGCTTAGAAAAATCATCTATTTGTTTAGTTTTTTTCAATCTGGCTGCTTCAATATGTGATACATGTTTCTTTTTTACTTTTATCGTAGTTAAAAGCACCACATTATTTTTGGCTAATTTATCAAAACATAATAAACGGTTTTCATTCTTTGATATCTTAGTACAATTAGATAATTCATAAGCTAAATTACTATTTGTGCCCGCAAAAATACTCGGTGAAACAAAAGCAATAAACACGCCAAAAAGCCTTAAAACATTAACTCTCATGATCTTCATCCTCGATACCTTCATTTTCATCCTCTTTGTGATTTAACGATGCGATAATTATGCCCACTTCAAACAACAGCAGCATAGGTATCGCAAGCATAGATTGGGAAATGATGTCAGGTGGCGTTAACAACATCCCTAAAACAAAAGCACCAACAACAACATATGGTCGTTTTTGACGCAAACTATTTGGCGTAGTAACACCTGTCCAACACAGAAGTATAATAGCAATTGGAATTTCAAATGCTGCACCGAAAGCAAAAAAAAGTTTCAACACAAAGTCTAAATAACTACTAATATCTGTCGCAATAACAACACCTTCAGGTGCAACTGAAGTGAAAAAAGCAAAAACAACTGGAAAAACAATATAATAAGCGAAGGCAATGCCACTATAAAACAGTAAGGTTGAACCGAGCATTAATGGTGCAACCAGCTTCTTTTCATTTCGATACAAACCAGGTGCAATAAAGGACCACACTTGATACAAAATATATGGCATCGCTAAAAAAATGGATAACACGATAGTCAACTTAAAAGGAGCAAAGAATGGCGACGCCACATCTGTTGCTATCATTTGAGAACCAGAAGGCATGGTTTGCAACAATGGTTGTGCTAAATATTGATATATATCCTGAGCAAAATAAACTAAACAACAAAATATGAGTAAAACGCCCAACACAACACGAAGTAATCGAGTTCTTAGTTCAAGCAGATGATCAAAAAGAGTCACGCTCTTCTCTGGTGTTAATGGTTCAGGTTGTTCAGATGAATTCATTTCTCTTATTTAATTTCTTTTTTAGCTGACTCAATATCGCCCTTTAGAGGAGATAATGCTTCATCATTCAATGAACTGCTGCTAGATACAGTAGCGGAGGAGTCTACTTGATTTTTGGTGGAATTTGCTAGAGAAGTCGAAATCATTGAATCTAACGCCGTAGTATCAAGTTTTTTAAATGGCTCATTTACCATGGCTGCAGCTTCTTGCAACGATTTAACAGACTCAGCCATTTCAGGACTTAAATTTGTCATATTGCTTTGCTCGGCTTTTTTTAAATTAGCATGTAGTTCATGAATGCGCAGCTCTTCAGAAAGCTCTGATTTCACGGTGTCACTAAACTTACGTACACCTGTAATCCAACCTTTTATGGTGCGAATAGCTACTGGCAATCGTTCTGGACCTAGTACCACTAAGCCCATAATACCGATTAGTGTTAACTCCCAAAAACCAATATCAAACATATATTATGCCTGACTATTTTCTTTTTGAGTTTCTTTTTGGTTTTTATTTTGATCTAAGTCGCTTGCAGCAATACTGCTATCAGCTAATGTATCCTTGTTTTGTTCTGTTTTAGTCGTTGAATCATTTTCATCTCCAATTGCGTTTTTAAAACCCTTTATAGCAGAGCCTAAATCACCACCTAAATTTCGCAATTTCTTTGTACCGAATAATAAAACAACAATGACGGCAATAATTAATAATTGCCAAATACTGATACCACCCATAACAAACTCCTAAAATCTATTTAACAGCAGTATACACTGAAATCCGGCCAGAAAAAGACTAAAACTACGAGTGATTTGTAAAACTATGCGTTAAAACAATATTTAATGTTCTACACTAACATTAAGCAATAAATAAAAGTTTAAGCACAATTTTTATCATGGCAGGCAGAAGCATTCGGTTGAAGCCTTTGTGGTTTATTTATGTGGTATCCTTGCCCAAAATCGCAACCTACCGAATGAAGTTTTTGCATTACCGCTTCAGTTTCAATTCCTTCTGCAACCAATCGATAGCCATATTGTTCACCTAAGTCACGGAGAGCCTTAACTAATGGCAAGTTTTTGTTACTATTTGTCAATGTTTTGATAAAGCCACGATCTAATTTTATAAACTCAAACGGATAACTGTGTAAAAAACTAAAAGATGATACACCTGATGCATAATCATCTAAGGCTAATTTAACCCCAAAACTTTTTAACTTACGTAAGCCTTTAAGAGCAATTTCAGCATGATTACAAAAAGCTAACTCATTAAACTCTAAGATAAGCCTTTGCGGTTCAAATGGTTGTTTTTTAAGTAAAGAGATTAATTTGTTTAGTTGATTTACCTGAGTCAAATGTCTTCCAGATAAATTAATGGCAATAAAAGTATGTTGATATTCAGCATCATTATTCCAAACCTGTAATTGCCTAGAGACTTCTTCAATAACCCAAGCTTCAATTAATAAAATAATACCGGTTTCTTCAGCTAAATATAAAAATTCACTTGGCGCTAATATCCCTCGGTTAGGATGATTCCAACGCAATAGTGCTTCAAAGCCAATAATTTTTGAACTTTTTAAATCTGAAATTTGCTGATAATGAAGCTCAAACTGCTGTTTTTCAATAGCAACCCTCAATTCTTGCTCTAACGTCATTGTCGCTAAAAGTTTTTCACGCATGCTGTCATCAAAGAAAACAAAGCGACCTCGACCAAGGCTTTTTGCCTGATACATCGCCGCATCAGCATCGCGTAAAATTTCATCTGAATTTTTATAATTACGATTGCACAAAGCTATGCCGATACTAGCATTAGAATATAAAGTATTATTTTCAATGGTATAAGGTTTTTCAATACTTAAAATAATACGGCTAGCAACTTCTTCTGCATCATCAGATTCTAAAGAATCCAACAAAATAACAAACTCATCACCACCCAATCGTGCTAATACATCATTGTCTCGCACACAAGTTCGTAAACGATTTGCAATTTCAATTAGAAATAAGTCACCCGCATAATGCCCTAAAGTATCATTTATCATTTTAAATCTATCAAGATCGATAAATAATACCGCGAACCTTTGATTAGGATGTCGCTTAAGGTGCCTAATAGCATAACCAAGTCTATCTGAGAACATAGCACGGTTTGGAAGTTTAGTTAAAGCGTCATGATGTGCATCGAAATAAAGTTGCTGCTCGGCTTTACGTCTCTCAGCAATCTGCATGCGTAGATTCAAGTTTGCAGCTTGCAAATCTTGTGTTCGTTCAGTCACTAGAGCTTCCAGATCTAACTGGTGCTTTTGTTTTAATGCGTTACAATGTGCTTTTTCTAGTTCCAATCGTTCATTCGCTAAATTCAGATCATTTAATAACGATTTAACTTTTGAACTCTTGGTTGTTACACATTTCTGCTGATATATCCTTGGTTCCATCAAGGTTCCCATGCATATACTTCAAACCCAAATGCATAGGTTTAAGTATAATTTTTATTAGTATTATTTTTAAGCGGTTAGTGTAACAAATTATTTTCACTAAGCTAGTTAAAAAATTATTTAATTACATCGTGAAGAATGTTGCAAAATAAATAGTATGACAATATGAAACTTAGTGAATTATAGATAACAAAAAGCGTTTCACTTTTTTAAACGTCAAACAGCAAAAAGCCCGCAACAGTGTTGCGGGCTTTTCTAATAGAAACCTAGCAATGTCCTACTCTCACATAAAGAGAAGAACGCCCACACACTT
>Ga0209081_1002408_pt1 | contig 10848 bp, 7 predicted proteins | sample GOMGulsemesocosm_4_FD_184636 | JGI IMG/M metagenome (GOLD analysis project Ga0209081, IMG submission 184636) | Methane-oxidizing microbial communities from mesocosms in the Gulf of Mexico - GOM15B Gulf of Mexico (SPAdes) (version 2) | ecosystem: Environmental > Aquatic > Marine > Cold seeps... | reverse complement strand
GTGCTGGTACTGAGTTGTTAAATCCTGTTTGCTACAGGGATTATAATCGGGATTTCTTAATAATATGTTAACTTCATTTACTACAGAATCAAAAGCAACTTCTTCCCCGTAATTAATACCCAACTCTAACCATAATCGTGCAAGTTTTTCATCAAAGTTCATTAATTCAGATCCTTTAAAAACTAAAGCATCTCTATATTTTTTATTAAATGCTTTAGTTCGATTCTGAATCTGCTCTACCGCTTTTTGATTATTTGTTTGTTTGAAGTAAACTTCTTGCACTGCAAGTCCAACTGCCTGTGAGATAATGGTATCGCTTTGTTTTTCCATTAACTTACCTACCTTGCCGCAAGCATCTGATAACACATAGTTACTTTCACCATTATTTTTGCAAAACTTAATAAAGCTAGAAATACCATAAGGTAACGCTGAAGAAAGCCCCGTAGCAATAATTAAGCTTTGATTAAAATCTAATGTAGAGTTATCCAAAATAAGCTCTAAAGTACGTTGAGTATATTCATGATGATAATTACTAAAATAATGGCCTTTAGCTGCTTTTTCAGTAGCAGACTGAGCTGCTTCTTCATTGCCTTGTTTGCTTAATATACTTGCAATATCAAGTAATAGAGCAGCATTGTTCTTATCAGTAAAATGAGCAATAGCAAATAGCTTGTCATTACATTGTGGTAAATCACTATTTTTAGCACATTCTGAAAGAGCTAATTTATAAGCAATTTTGTCTGTTGGTTTTTCTTTTACATAATTAAATAATGCAGCACGGTTAGTATCATCAACATTGCCGGTTATGATTATTGTATTCAATTTGTCTTTCAGTTTTTTACTTGCTTGAAAATGTTCTGTAAGCTTTTTCAATGTTGAATCAATAATAAGGTACTGCTTCTCTTTATCTATTTTCGAGCAGTCGTTGAGTATTTTATCTAACCTAGTGTCACTTTCAGGTGAGAAGTTATTCATTTCTTTTACTAAAATGCCTGATTCAGTTTCTGTTGGTAAGACAACAGTTATTGTTTCACTGTTAGATTTGTTGATAACTGTTTTATTTTTGATAGCTTTATTGGATGGTAAATTTTTATACGTAGGAATTAAAAGAGAAGAATTAAAAATAGCTAATAGTGTAATAGAGGTAATTATTAAAATAGTGATTTTTAGCTTGAAACTAAACAATGACTTAGGCTTGTTTTTTGCTAGTAGAAGCCAAGGCTTGTTCAATAGTTGATTGGAGTAAAGTGATTTTTTGTTTGTTTTCTTTTTGTTCAACTTTTAACTGCTGTTTAGCATTTAATAAATCGTTGGCTAAGTTTAATGCTGTCATTAACAAAGCTTGCTCTGGATTAGCAATAGATTTGCTTTTTACTGCTGCTGTTAATCGGACACTTAACTCTGCCGCCGCACTCAATAAAGCGCTTTCTTGCCCAATAGGACAAGCAACCTTTAGTTTGCGATCAATCACATTTATTTCAACAGTGCGTTGAGTCATTTTGTATAATTTCCAAACGTATTAACAACATAGCATAAAGTACAGCATAATTTGCACTATAACTGTGCTTAGATCCCGATGCAAGCAAATGCCTCGTTTTCTCTGCTTTATATGTGAGTTTTCTCATGCCTTTTAACAGCGTCAATGTTAGGATAGCGCTATTAGTTTTCTTTATTTAAAGCGATTCATTATGACTCAAAGTTCTTCTCAAAGTAGTAAATTAGATTTTGCTAGCGCCCAAGCCAATATCACTACTGAGAATATTAAAGCTCATGCCAGCGAAATTCATGGGGTATTAACAGGATTGATTTGTGCAGGATTTATCTTTGAAGATCAAGGTTATGTCGCCATGTTAAATGATTTATTTAATAACGGTGAAGGCTTCCCTGCAAGGGTGAAAACAACAGTTAAACAAATGTTCAATGAGCTTTGGACTGATATTCTTGATGATACATACACTTTTCAATTAATGTTGCCTGATGATGATGACTCTCTTGTTGAGCGTGGTCATGCGTTAGGATCTTGGGTGCAAGGGTTTAATTTAGGTTTTGGTCTGCAACAAAAAGACACTCCTGTTGCTTCTGCAGAAATTAAAGAAGTGCTGATTGATTTTGCTGAAATTGCTAACCTATCAGATGAAATGGAAGAAGATGAAGATACCGAGCAAGCTTATTTTGAAATAAGTGAATATGTGCGTATTTCTGCATTATTATGTTTTAGCGAGCTAGGCTCTTTGCCCAGTAAGTCTGGCGGTAATGGTCAAGACAACAGTATTATTCACTAGAGATTAGTCATGATAAATCAGAATCTACCAGGGTTAGCTAAACTTCCACTTAGTGAATTTGAGACACACCGAAAAAACTTTTTTGCAAAAATGGCGGATAATTCCATCGCCTTTTTTCCTGCAGCGAGTGACGTAACGAGAAGTAATGATACTGAATTTGCTTTTTGCCAAGATAAAAGTTTCTTTTATTTAACTGGCTTTAATGAGCCTGATGCTTTGCTTGTGCTGGTAAAGCGAGACGCACAACAACAAGCTATTTTATTTTCATTACCAAAAGATAAAGGTCACGAAATTTGGCATGGTCGAAGAGTTGGCCAAGAAAAAGCCTGTCAAGAATATGGTTTTGATCAATGCTTTACTCTAGCTGAAAAAAACGATTTGATTTCATCCTATTTAGATGGATCAAGTAACGTTTATCTTGCTTTTAATGACAAGCGATTATTTCAGCAAGTTTTTACTTATTTAGCGCAAGTGAGAGCTAAGGTTCGTCAAGGCGTACAAGTGCCAACTCAGTTAATTGATGCTAGCCCTATTATTGATGATTTACGATTAATTAAAAGTTGTGATGAAATCGAGTTAATGCGCCAAGTGAATTTTATTTCAGGATTAGCCCACCAAAGAGCCATGCAAAAAACGCAAGTTGGACTGTTTGAATATCAAATAGAAAATGAAATATTGCACGAATTCACGCGTCATGGTGCTCGTTATGCTGCCTATGCCACTATTGTTGCAGGCGGCGACAATGCAAATATTTTACATTACACCGATAATAGTGAATCGCTTAATGACAACGACTTGTTACTTATTGATGCAGGTGGCGAATTATTTGGGTATGCCGCTGACATCACGCGAACATTTCCTGTAAATGGTAAATTTACCACACCGCAAAAAGTATTATATCAACTTGTACTTGATGCTAAAACACAGGTGATTGCAGCAATCAAACCAGGGGTTACTTTTGCTAAGCTTAATGAAATTGCTAATGAATACTTAACTAAAGGTTTGTTAGAGTTAGAAATATTATCAGGTGATTTAGCTGAGCTCGTGAAAGAAAAAGCCTGTAAAAAATATTTTATCCATGGCTTAGGTCACTGGCTTGGCTTAGATGTTCATGATGTTGGCGATTATCATATTAATGATAAAAAAGAGCAGTGTCGTGAATTTGTTTTGGGCATGGTCTTAACGATTGAGCCGGGACTATATATGCCACTTGATGATATAAATATAGCAAAGCAGTGGCGAGGCATTGGTATTCGCATTGAAGACAATATTGTTGTGACGAGCAATGGCTGTGAAAACCTCACCGCTAATTGCCCTGAAACTATTACGGACATTGAAGCCTTAATGGCGAAGTAAACATAATGAAAAATAGTAAAAAGTCTTTCGATATAATTATTTCAGGCGGTGGTTTGTCTGGTTGCTTAATGGCATTAAGCATCGCTGATCTAACGAAAGCAGATGGCAGTTTATTATCGGTAGCTATTGTTGAAGCAACGGATGTTGATAAAAAAAATGTTGAGATTAAAAATCAGCATAGTCAAACGTCACCACTTTTCGATGATCGTGTTTTGGCGCTTTCTCATGGTAGTGCGGCATATTTAAAGCAACTGAATGTATGGCAACATTTAACAGCAAGTGCTTGCGCTATTGAAAAAATTGATATTTCTGATCGTGGGCATTACGGTAAAGCACGACTTGAAGCGCAAGAACATGGCGTTTCTGCTCTTGGTTATGTAATTGAAATGGCATTGATTGGCAAAGGTTTGCTAAAAGAATTAGCCAATAAGAGCAATGTGCACTGGTTTTGTCCAGACAGCATTAGCAATATTAATTGGCAGCCAGATGATGATGTTGACTATGTAAATGTTGAGCTTAATTCAGGAATGCTTATGCAGGCAAGTTTGTTACTTGCTTGTGATGGTGCAAACTCACCGTGTCGCCAGTTAGCAGGAATTAATGTTAGCCATAGTGATTATCAACAAGTTGCACTTATTGCCAATGTAGCCACTGAAAAATCGCACCAGAATAAAGCCTTTGAACGATTCACCGAATTTGGCCCAATTGCTATGTTACCCCTTTCTGAGTTAAGAGCTGGGTCGAATCTTCAAAGCCGGTGTTCACTCGTGTGGACTATGTCGCCAGATCAAAGTGAAGAAATCTTGGCACTAAATGATAATGAATTTAAAGTGCAACTTGAACTTGCTTTTGGCAGTTGGTTAGGCGCAATTACTCAAGTTGGTAAGCGTGATGTTTATCCGTTGGTATTATTACAGGCTCAACAGCAAACGTATCATCGCATGGCATTAATTGGCAATGCTTCTCATACTATTCATCCTATTGCAGGTCAGGGCTTTAATTTAGGTCTGAGAGACGTACAACTTATGGCGAATTTGCTTAAAAAATGCTTGCAAACTGGCTCTTTAGATTCAGGTGGCGATTTAGGCAACTTTGCTATGCTTAATGACTACGCACAACAACGTCAGCAAGATCAAAAGCAAGTTATAGCGCTAACCGATTCATTAGTAACCTTATTTGCTAATGACTTTCCGCCTTTAATTGCGGGCAGGAATATTGGTTTGAAAGTGATGAATTATGTTTCACCAATTAAAAACACCTTAGTTAACAAGTTAATGGGCTATTAATTCCCCTTTTTTGAGAAAAGCAGAGAGAAAAAATGCAAAAATTTGATTTGTTAATTGTTGGCGCTGGCATGGTTGGTTTAACCTTAGCTTTGGCATTAAGAAAGAGCGCTAACTTAAATATCGCAATTGCTGATACTTTATCCGTGACAGACTTAACTAATAAGCCTGAAGTACGAGTTAGTGCGATTAATGTTGCCAGTAAAACTATTTTTGAGCGCTTAGATGTTTGGAAAAACATTACAAGTCAGCGCTTACAAGCTTATCAAAATATGCATATTTGGGATAAAGCAGGTTTAGGAAAACTCGACTTTTCTGTAGATGATTTGAGTCGTTTCCCAAAGAATGAACATTTAGGCTGGATTATTGAAAATAAAGTTATTCGCAATGCACTATGGCAAAAAGCAGAGCAAGATGAAGGGATTAGTTTTTTTACTCAGAGTAAATTAGCCAATATTGCTGTAGGTGAAAGCGAAGTTTTTGCTAGCTTTGAGCAGTCTGCTGATAATTCAATAAACCAAACAGAAACACCAATCATCGCTAAACTAGTTGTTGGAGCCGATGGTGCTAATTCTTGGCTACGTAAACAAATGAATATGGCAATGATTATTCGTGACTATGACCATCATGCGCTTGTTGCTACGGTAAAGTGCCCACAAGGACATAAAAACACTGCATGGCAGGTTTTTTTACCTTCTGGTCCTTTAGCTTTTTTACCTCTTTTTCCGTCAAATAGTGATGTGTGCTCAATTGTTTATTCAACCTCACCTGAAGAGGCAAAACGTTTAACGGAGCTTTCCTCAGACGACTTTTCAAAAGAATTAACCGCTGCTAGTGATGGTAAGTTAGGTGCTATTGAGCTGGTAAGTGAACGCCATACGCACCCTTTAACTATGCGTTTAGCACAAGACTTTGTAAAAGAGCGCATGGTACTTATTGGAGATGCTGCTCATACCATTCACCCGTTAGCAGGGCAGGGCGTTAACTTAGGATTACTTGATGCTGCTGCTTTAGCACAAAGCCTAGCGAGCTTAACATCAGAGCAAGATTTAGCCGATCAGAAAAATTTAAAAGCTTTTGCGCGTTATCGAAAAAGTGAAGCCGTTGAAATGATTGCAGCAATGGAAGCAATTAAGCAAACATTTTCTATTCAACAAAGTGGTTTTAAATTATTACGCGGGTTGGGTATGAGCTTGCTTGATAACATTAAACCAGCTAAAAAATTATTGGTTGAAAAAGCACTTGGTTTAAAAAGTGACTTACCAGAGCTAGCATTAAAACAGCCAAGCTAATTGCTTCCTTTATTTTTTGAAATAATTTTTAATTAATAGTGAAAAATTATCCACTGCTAATTAAACTATTATCCAACTTAAACGCCGTTAAATTTCAAAAACAAAGAAATTTTGAAATTTAATTTGTACTTATTGTGATTTGTTCGGTTTAAATTTTACTGTGGCTACAGTTTGTTTATTGAAAAAAAGGCAGGTAATGACTATAATTGCTGCCATTATTTAACATCAGTTACCCTCTAGGTAGATACTCATGACTAACAAAACAGTATTACATGCAAAACACTTAGCCTCTGGCGCTAAAATGGTTGACTTTCACGGCTGGGAAATGCCTATCAACTATGGCTCGCAAATAGAAGAGCATAATGCTGTACGCCAAAATGTAGGCATGTTTGATGTATCACATATGACCATTGTTGATGTACAAGGTGTTGACGCACAAGCATTCTTACGCCGTTTAGTTATTAATGATGTTGCCAAGTTAACGGTTGCAGGTAAAGCACTTTATACCGGTATGTTAAATGAAGAAGGCGGCGTAATTGATGACTTAATTATCTACTTTCTTTCTAAAACCAATTATCGCTTAGTGGTTAATTCAGCTACACGGATAAAAGATTTAGCGTGGATGAATAAACAAGCTAAAGCCTTTGATATAACGATTACTGAACGTCCTGAATTTGGCATGATTGCGGTACAAGGCCCGACAGCAAAAGCAAAAGTAGCTACATTATTAACAACTGAACAAATTGTTGCTGTTGAAGGTATGAAGCCATTTTTTGGTGTACAAGTAGGTGATTTATTTATCGCTACTACAGGTTACACAGGTGAAGATGGCTACGAAATTATTGTTCCTGATAATGCTGCGGAAGATTTCTGGCAAAAATTGCTTGATGCTGGCGTGGTTCCTTGTGGCTTAGGTGCACGTGATACTTTACGTTTAGAAGCGGGGATGAATCTTTATGGTTTAGATATGGACGAAACAATTTCGCCACTAGCCGCTAACATGGCATGGACTATTAGTTGGGAACCAATCGAACGTGATTTTATTGGTCGCGACGTATTAACCGCACAAAAAGCAGCGGGCGATCAACCTAAGCTAGTTGGTTTAGTGTTAGAAGAAAAAGGTGTTTTACGCTCCCATCAAGTTGTTAACACTGAGTTTGGTAAAGGAGAAATTACCTCGGGCACATTCTCACCTACATTAGGTCACAGTGTTGCATTGGCACGTGTGCCTCGTAGTGTAAAAGTTGGCGACATAGTAGAAGTTGAAATGCGTAAAAAGTTAGTTAAAGTATTAGTTACCAAACCAAGCTTTGTTCGCAACGGCAAGAAAGTATTCTAATTGAAAATAAATCAAGATGTTCTATATTAAATGAACAACTAATTTAATAATTTATAGTAAGAATTTAACCAATAGGAAAAATAAAAATGAACAACATTCCTTCAGAATTAAAATATGCAACTTCTCATGAATGGGTACGCAACGAAGGTGACGGTACTGTTACTGTAGGTATCACTGAGCACGCGCAAGATCTTTTAGGTGACATGGTATTTGTTGAATTACCTGATGTAGATGATGAAGTTAGCGTGGGTGATGATATTTGTGTTGCTGAATCAGTAAAAGCGGCCTCAGATATATATGCTCCTGTTACTGGTAAAGTGATTGAAGTAAATGAAGATCTTGAAGATTCGCCTGAGCTAGTAAACTCTGATGCATTCGGTGATGGCTGGTTATTCAAAATTAAAATGGAAGATGCTAGTGAGTTAGAAAACTTACTAGATGCTGAAGGCTACAAAAATTCTATAGATGACGAGTAGTGCTGCTACACGTCTCAACTTAGGTCACTTAGTGACTTAACACAACGTGCCTATGTAGACTAAACAGAAAGCCGTCATTCCCGAAGTGTTTTATCGGGAATCCAAGCTTAAAGACAATGGATCTTCGTCCTCAACAAGACAACTTGAAGATGACGTTTTTAAAGAATTCTTGAATCATCTGCATAGTCATGTAACACAATGATTAAGCCTCTGACTAATGTTTGGGGCTTTCTTTTTATTTGTAAAATTATTTAAGTGAAACTGTTATGACTTCTCAACCTCCTGTTAACTCACTTGCGCCTTTGTCGTTAGCACAATTAGAGCAAACACAAGACTTTATTCGTCGCCATATTGGCCCAAATGAAGCGCAAACTCAAGCCATGTTAAATGACATTGGCGCTGAATCAGTTGATGCTCTAATTGATGAAATTGTTCCCAATGACATTCGTTTAACTGAGTTACCCGCTATAGGGACAAGTAAAACAGAAGTTCAAGCGTTAACTGATTTAAAAGCTGTCGCTAACTTAAATAAAATAAATACCTCGTACATTGGTTTAGGTTACTACGGTACTTTAACACCTAATGTTATTACTCGTAATGTGTTAGAAAATCCAGGCTGGTATACAGCTTACACACCTTACCAACCAGAAATTGCTCAAGGCAGATTAGAGTCGTTACTTAATTATCAGCAAATGTGTATTGACCTGACTGGTTTGCCATTGGCAAGTGCCTCGTTATTAGATGAAGGTACAGCCGCCGCTGAAGCGATGGCGCTAGCTAAACGTGTTTCTAAAAACAAAAAATCAAACCTGTTTTTTATCTCTAGTGATGTTTTTCCACAAACCATTGATGTTGTTAAGCAACGTGCAGACATGTTTGGTTTTGATGTGATTATTGCTCCTGCTAATGAAGCGGTAGATCATGACATTTTCGGTGCATTAATTCAGTACCCAAGCGCAACGGGTGAAGTATCTGATATTAGCGAGTTAATTGAAAAAATTCATGCTCAAAAGGGTATTGTTGCTGTCGCTGCCGACATTATGAGTTTAGTATTATTAAAAGCGCCAGGCGAGTTAGGCGCTGATGCGGTAATTGGCTCAAGCCAACGTTTTGGTGTGCCTATGGGCTATGGTGGCCCACATGCTGCATTCTTCACTACAAGTGATAAATACAAACGTTCATTACCGGGCAGAATTATTGGTGTTTCTAAAGATACTCGCGGTAATGCCGCATTACGTATGGCAATGCAAACACGTGAACAACATATTCGCCGCGAAAAAGCCAATTCAAACATTTGTACTGCACAAGTTTTATTAGCCAATATGGCAGCATTTTACGCGGTTTATCATGGTCCTAAAGGCTTAAAAACCATTGCGTCACGCATTCACCGTTTTGCTGATATTTTATGTTTAGGTACAGCAACTAAAGGTTTAGTTGCTGTTCATGCTAATTATTTTGATACCTTAACCTTTAACAGCGACAATAAAGCTGAAATCGTTGAGCGCGCTTTGATCTCTGGCGTAAACTTACGCACAGATATTGACGGTCAAATCAGTGTTTCACTTGATGAAACAACAACGCGCGGCGATGTAGCACAACTATTTATTATTTTATTAGGTGCTAATCACGGTTTAGATGTTAGCGAGCTTGATGATCAAATCACGGCTTCTGGTCATTCCTCTATTCCAGCATCACTTATTCGTGAATCTGAAATATTAACTCACCCAGTATTTAACTCGTATCATAGCGAAACTGAAATGCTGCGTTATATTAAGCGCCTTGAAAACAAAGATTTAGCCTTAAATCATTCAATGATTTCACTAGGCTCTTGTACTATGAAGCTAAATGCAACCGCACAAATGATCCCTATATCGTGGCCTGAGTTTGCTAATATGCATCCATTTGCACCACAAGATCAAACTCTTGGTTACAAGAAAATGATTGACGAACTAGCCGACTGGTTAGTGGAGTTAACGGGCTACGATAAAGTATCAATGCAACCTAATTCTGGTGCTCAAGGTGAATATGCTGGTCTGATCGCAATTCATAAATATCATGAAAGCCGTGGTGATTCACATCGTAATATTTGCTTAATTCCTGCTTCTGCACATGGAACTAACCCTGCTTCAGCGATGATGGTTGGTATGAAAGTAGTGGTTGTTGCTTGTACTAAAGACGGTAACGTTGACATGGAAGACTTGAAAAGCAAAGCTGAAGAATTAGCCGACAGTCTTTCTTGTATTATGATTACGTACCCGTCAACACACGGTGTTTACGAAACAACTATCAGCGAAATTTGTGGCATCATTCATGATAATGGCGGCCAAGTTTATCTTGATGGCGCTAACATGAATGCTCAAGTAGGTATTACCTCACCGGGTCTTATTGGTGCGGATGTATCACATTTAAATTTACACAAAACTTTCGCTATTCCACATGGCGGCGGTGGTCCAGGTATGGGACCTATTGGCGTTAAAGCACACCTTGCACCTTTCTTACCTGATCACGCTTTAGTCAATATTATTGACGGTAATCAAGGTAATGGCGCAGTATCCGCCGCACCATTCGGCAGTGCGGGTATTTTACCGATCACTTACCTATATATTGCGCTACTGGGCAAAGAAGGCGTAACAGCGGCAACTAAATACGCTATTACCAATGCGAATTACTTAGCAACTAAGTTAAGTCATCATTATCCCATTTTATATACCGATCCAAATGGTCGTGTTGCCCATGAATGTATTGTTGATTTACGCCCAATAAAAGAGGCTAGTGGCGTAACTGAAATGGATATTGCTAAGCGCTTAATGGATTACGGCT
>Ga0209081_1002407_pt1 | contig 10849 bp, 9 predicted proteins | sample GOMGulsemesocosm_4_FD_184636 | JGI IMG/M metagenome (GOLD analysis project Ga0209081, IMG submission 184636) | Methane-oxidizing microbial communities from mesocosms in the Gulf of Mexico - GOM15B Gulf of Mexico (SPAdes) (version 2) | ecosystem: Environmental > Aquatic > Marine > Cold seeps... | reverse complement strand
AACTAAACCAACACGTTTGTTTTGTAGCATTGGTAAATAATAAGAAACTTGTTCAGCCCCTACGATTATTTGCTCTGTTGATGCTGCTTTTAATGCCAACTGTTTAGAGTTTTGTGTTGATAAATTATCATGAGCAATATCAGTTTGCATACAAGAAAATAACGATAGCATCATTAATGCTAGCATTACTTTTTGCGTAAATTCCTGCGTAAATTTCCACATAATAACATCAGGACAAGGACTTCCCGCCTTTTGGAAAATAACATGTGACTGTGTCGCCCCATTACATCGCCCATCATCATTCAATTGCATACAACTTAACCACTAATACATTGATATTAATTGTATTTTACATAAAAACACAACTCGACACATAAGTCATCAACACCTACATTACACTTTTCATTTTTATAGCTTGTTATCATTTAAACGAAACCGTTACTGTAACTTGTCAACGGCAGCAGCAACACCTAACATTCCTTGATTTATTTCAACAAAAATACCATCAACTTGCGTAATAAGCTCAGTACCTGATTTCGCTTTGCTTTGTGTTTCTATAATATTTTCAGATAGTGCGGCTGATAGTGTGGCATTATTTTTAACAACTTTAGATATTTCAGCCGTAGAGGTGCTTGTTCTTTCAGCCAGTAGTTTAACTTCGTCGGCAACAACGGCAAAACCTCGCCCTTGTTCGCCTGCTCTAGCCGCTTCTATTGCAGCATTTAAAGCAAGTAAATTGGTTTGGTCAGCGATAGCGGTAATTGTACTCACAATATTAGTTATTTTATCTGATTGCTCATTTATCGCAGCAATATCTCTCGCTACCACTTCAACATTACCAGTGATTTCGTCCATTATTGAAACACTTTGATTTAATACCTCTTTACCTTGCTCTGACACTTGCTCTGTTTCTGTAACCGTTGAGTGTACTGCTTCTGAGGCATTTCTAATATTGGTAACTCTCTCGGTAACATCGGTAGCAAATTTAACCACTCTAATGAGCTTACCGTCATCATCTGTAATAGGGTTGTAACTGGCCTCTAACCATAAAATATTACCGCGTGCATCCCTACGTTCGAATAAGCCTTGCATAAATTCACCACTGTTTAGCGTTGCCCAAAATTGTTGGTACTCACTACTTGATGCAAGCTCAGGTGGGCAAAATATTTTATGATGTTTTCCTTGAATATCAGTAAGGTTATAGCCAGTTGCGTTTAAAAAGTTATCATTGGCTTCAATAATAGTGCCATCTAATTCAAATGCTATCGTGGCTGTTGAGCGGTCAAGAGCCTGTAAAATACCATTTTGAACATTTGATTTTTCAACAAATCCCGTGATATCACTGGCAATTTTAACGACTGAGCTGATTCTGCCTTCATCATCTTTAACCGCGTTGTAACTTGCCTCTAACCAAAGCGGTGTACCATTTTTGGTAAAACGTAAGAATCGGTCGCTCAGTGACTGACCCGAAGCAAGGCCTTGCCAGAATTGACTATACTCATTTGATTGAGTGTAGGTATTATCACAAAAAATGCGGTGATGATTACCTTTAATTTCATCAAGCCGGTAACCCACTGCATTTAAAAAGTTTTCATTGGCATCAAGTATTGTGCCGTCAGGTGTAAACTCGATAAAGGCTACTGATTTTTTTAAACTTTCTAAAATATGGTGTGATTTAGCAGCTTCTAGTTGCTTTTCTGTCGGTTTATTTTCTACGGTTTTATCTTTAAAAAAGAACCCCATTTTTATTTCCTTATATAATATATTTAGTGTCTCACTTATAGAGCCAATTACGTTTAAAAACTTTTAACTTTTATTACTTAAACAATAGTTAAAAACTTATAAACTCGCAACCTCTTGCCATTCATCATCAGTTAAAATATTTTCTACACTTAATAAAGTCAGTAATATTTATATCTATTACAAACATTTTCAATAAACGGCACAGACTCATTTGAGCCAATATTGGATCTTTATTCGTTTCTCTTTGTTTAAGAATTAGTACCTCATCCACATATCAACCAAAAGCCCAATAACACTTTTTTACCGTTTCAAGAATGATGATACGCGTATTGTCAGTCATTTCAAATTCAGGTAACCCAAATATTCCGCGTAAATTGATAATACCCAGTACATGTGGTAACGCCCCAGAAACAGGTGCTATTACAATGTATCATTGAATTTCTTGCACCTTCAAAACGCGAATGTCATACATTTCTTTATCTAACGAAAAGTCACCCATTGTGATTCTTTATCTTTTTTTATGTCATTTTCTGATGTCATTTTCTGATGTCATATTATTATTCACGTAGTATTCTCTTCATTTGATAACGCTAGTGAGTTAGGCCTTGATAGATATTGTCAACCAAGGCTTGCGGGATGAATTTGTAAGCAATGCATAAGCTTTAGAGTTTTGAAAATCTTTACTATTCGTATCCACACATAGCGATGTATGCAACAACGCATAAATATTTTCATGACACTCTACATCACGCACTTTCCTTGCAAATTCATAGGCATTCATTTCTGGCATTTCAATATCAGAAATAATCACATCAAACGCTGGCGTTCTCTCTTTTAATTGAGACAAAACTTCATTTGCTCCTATTGCAACGCATAATCTATTCCAAGTAACTCAAGTGTCGATGCTATTTTCTTACGAGCAATCAGTGAGTCATCAACCACAAGTATTTTTTACCTTGAATGCTTGATAGTTGCTCTTGTGTTAATAGTGTTTTACTTAAATCATTCTCAACCTTTGTTGTTTCATGCATGATTTTTCAACCTAAATGATGTGTAACTAATTTGTCATTAATGGTGATGACACCTGTAGCGTAATGATTGTTACCGCTTGCTTTAGGGGTAACTTTAATGTCACTCCAATCTATCGGATGATACTTTCAACCTGACGAACTAAGAACCCTTGTGTTTTACCATTACATTCGTGATAACAATTGAAGGTACTTGATCTGAAGTTAAGTCAACAGGAGGTAACCCCATCGCCAAGCTTAAATAAATAATAGGTAGTGTGTTCCCTCTCAGCTCAGTAATGCCTGCTAATGCAGAATGAGACTCAGGTAATTGATTTAGACTCGTATAAATGATCATTTCCTTAATCTTTAGAGCAATTAAACCAAAGCTTTGGCTACTATTAAACTGAAAGAGCAATAAGTTTTGAGTGCTTGAATTGTTGTTTTGGCATAATTATCTTTAATATACCTTTAATTTATTTTTAATTTTTATTCATATAACGGATAGAAAAAAAATACAGCGCTCATTTAGCATATTTTTTATCCTCTACTTGTATATGTTCAACAAGCCAATCCTTTAAGAAGTACAACAAGCCTAACGACACTGTACCCATGCGCTCACTTTTCTCTTTAAACATAGCAAGCTTGTCTATAAAAAACTGGTGTTGCTGCTGGTGAAGCTCATAATCATCAGATGATAGAAGCGCCAAATACCTCTCCTCTGCTTTAAAGTGATAATCAGTATAATCAACTAACGTCTCTAACAAAGCGGTGACGGTAGACATACTTTCTTGCCTTTCTACGGCTAAATCAAGCTTATATATCACTTCAAAAAGAAATTCGTGCTGATTATCAATTTCCTTAATATCAACACGATAGCTCTCATCCCAAACCACCATTTGCATATCCATCATTTACACCATTGCCAATAGCTCTTTTGCTTTCACCTCGGTTGTTTGAGTAACAGCACTCGATAACTCAACAACATTACTAATACCTCTTTCTACTTGATGTGAAACCGTAGATACATTCTCAGTATTTTGTGCGACCTCGGCCGTGGTCATGCTTTGCTCTTCAGCGGTGGCTGCTATTGTTTGTATTTGTAAAACAACATTATCCACACTGATAATTATGTCATTTAAAGAGGACGCCGCATCATTGGTCATATCAACACCTTGCCCTACTTTAATGCTCCCCTCTGACATCATAGTTACAGCATTTTCAGTTTCTTGGCGCATAGACTCAATAGCACCTTCGACCTCAGTAGTTGCCGCTGTCGTTCTAGCTGCTAGCTGACGAACTTCATCAGCAACAACAGAAAAACCACGACCTTTCTCTCCCGCTCTCGCGGCTTCAATTGCAGCATTTAACGCAAGTAAATTAGTTTGGTCTGCAATGCCTTTGATAACATTTAAAATATCCTCAATTTGTTTACTTTGTGCGCTCAATGACGTTACCGCTGTGGTGCCACTGTCAAAAGCACCTTTAATCATCATCATTTGCGACAGTGTTTTTTGAACAATATCACCGCCAGATTTTGCTAAATCTAGCGCTGCCGTTGAACTATCTGATGCATTTACACAATTATTTGCTACTTCTAATGAAGAGTTTGAAAGCTCTTCAATAGCGGCAGCAATTTGCTCTATTTGTGCTGTTTGCTCATTAACACCTGCAACCATTTCTTGATTAGCGACTAAAATTTCAGTAGTCCCCTTAGATGCCTCTATCATGGAGTCAGCTGTTTTTTTCACTAAATCTAGTAATGATACAGACATTTGATTAATGGCAACCGTTAAATCTGCTAATTCATCTTTACCTTTTACAGCCAGTGGTTTTCCAGTCATATCTCCTTCAGCAATATGCTTTGCTCGCGTTAAAATACTTCCTAAGCGCATTAATAAATCACGACTAAACAAAACAGAGCAGCCAACACCTAAAACGAGTGATATTAATGTGATAAATATCAACGTTGATTTTAATGTGCCGACTAAGTTTGCTGCTTCTTCAATATCATTCGCTAACAATTGTTCTTGTGATACTTTCATTTCACTTAATAGCGATAAAATTTTACTCGCTCTTGGAGCTGCTTTGGTGCCTAACCAGTAGTTAGCTTTATTCCAATCGTCGCTGCTACGTAAAGTAAACATTTTCTCGGGTAAACGTTTAAATTCATCACGAACTGAATTAAATGCGTGCCATGATTGCTGTTGGTTAGCGTTAAACAGAGAAGCTTGACTATTATTAATACTATTTACTCGTTGCTCGTTTATCTGCCATTTCGCTTCAAAGTTAGCTTTAAATACCTCATCGCCAGATAATAAGTAAGCCCGAATATTAGCAAGCCCTACTGCGAAACTACCTCGGGTATCTGCTAAGTTTTTAAGTAATGACTTTCGCTCCTTAGTCGCTTTTAACTGACCTTCTTCGTCAATAATTGCCGTGATATGTGTTAATATTTGTGAAGCTCTTGGCGCCGCATCAGTTAATAGTAATTTGTATGAAGCAATATTGTCGTCAGTATGAGAAATATCTTCAATTTCTTGTTGGGCAACTTTAAAAGCATTGAGCTCTGATTTTATTTCTTTTAAACGTCTAACATTGGCCGAAACAGTCCAGCTTCTAGCAAGAACATCGTACGCTTTAATGGCATCATCAATAGACTCCCACGCCATGTCCCTTGTGTTTTTCATTGCAGTCGCTTTTTTAGGCTCGTCACCTAAAATCATATAACCGCGTAAACCCGCAAGAGATTGATTAATACCATTAATAACGTCTTTGCCCAGTAAAACAGTTTTCATACGTAAATTAACGACTTTATTTTGTATTTGTTCATTTTCCACAATCAATGAATAAGTCACAATGGCAGAGATTGTCATAAGCAGTAAAATAATACCAAACGACAACCCAAGCTTCTTTCCAATAGTTAATTTCATTTTTATCCCTTTTTAAAATAATTAATACTGCTTTTCTAAATATTTAATGGTTAATAGTTAATGGTTATCGTTAAAAGTGGCTTTTCCACTTTTCAAACGCTTTAATCGGTAATGGTTTTGCGATAAAGTACCCTTGTGCATTATCGCATCCTAATTCTTTTAATAAATCCAGCGTTTCTCGGTCTTCAACACCTTCAGCAATCACGTCCATATTTAATTTATGACCTAATAATATGCAGGTATCTACAATAGCTTTTGACTCTTTATTCTTTGCCATTCCACTAACAAAAGAGCGATCTATTTTTAATTCGCTAAAAGGAACTCGGTGCAATTGAGATAATGATGAATAACCTGTGCCAAAATCATCAATTGAAAGATGAAAACCTTTTAACCTTAAACGGGTAAGAATATTTAATGAGGTGGTTAATTCAGTCATTAACGCAGACTCTGTTATTTCTAACATTAATAGACTCGGATCTATGTCATTCTCAGCCATTAATTGAGTTAATTGCTCTGGTAAAGATAGCGAGGTGATATTTTGCGCTGAAATATTAATAGATACTTTAAGTTTATATCCTTGTTGCCCCCATATTTTAAGCTGCTGTATTGCCAAATGAATAACTTTGTCAGTAAGATGACCAATAAGGCCTGACTCTTCAGCTAAAGAAATAAAACTATCAGGGTATAGCAATCCATATGTAGGATGCTCCCACCGAACTAATGCTTCTACGCCAACAATAATCGACTGCTTGATATTTATTTGAGGTTGATAAAATAAGACTAACTGATTTTCTTTTATCGCATTTTCTAAATCATCTACTGTGGGTACAAAGTCACCTTTATTTTGCTTTACTTGGGGAGGTGCTTTTTTGCTTTCTTTTACTGTATCTTCACTCTTAACGATGCATTCTGCATTAAGAGCGTCTTTACTATTATTTGTTGTTAGTTTCGTTAGAATATTAATTAAACTTGAAAAATCAATCGGTTTTGCTACAGAAGAAACAACATTCAATCCATATTCTGTGGCGAGTCGTACAGACGAGTGCAAAACAGCCTCATCACAACCGCTCATTAATAGTAAAGCGATTTTTTTATTGACTTGTGCCAACTCCTTGATAACTTCAACACCGTCAACATCAGGCATTTGTAAATCAAGTAAAATAATATCGTCGTTATTTAACTCACACGACAAGAACTCTTTTGCGTCTTGATATGTGGTGATATTAAAGTCATCCTCAAAATATGCCTCTATTAAGTCACATATTTGAGCATCATCGTCAACGACATACAGTTTTCTTAATTGAATACCCATATTACCCACTTGTAATATTATTTAATAACTTTTAGCTAACCAAAATCATCTAAAAGCCCGTTATTAAGTTTGACTCTACTTATACTAAACCAATAGCTTTTGAACATTATTTAATAGCTCATATGAGCTGTACGGTTTCGACATAACAGGAATACTTTTAAATTCTTTTCGCGACATTCCAATTTCACCATCAAATCCTGTTGCCAGTAATATTGGCATATCAAACCCTAGCTCTTTAACACGTTCAACTAGCTGGTAACCGTTCATCTTAGGCATAATGACATCACTAATCATCAGGTCGATTACCTGCTCTTTTAAATAAGTAAGAGCCTCTTCCCCTGATTTTGCTTTAAAAACGGTATACCCCGCATCTTCAAGGATAGTTTGAACAAGCTCTCTCAAGGCAATTTCATCATCAACAACTAAAATAGTTGCAGAGTTTGTGTTAGATAGTTCGCGTTTTAAAATAGACGGTTCAATATATTCCTTAGATTGTGATCTTGGTAAGTAAATTTTAAAACAGGTACCAATACCAAGCTCAGAATAAACAAAAATACCGCCGAGTGATGCGGTTATAAACCCATAAGTCTGAGAAAGCCCCAACCCAGTTCCTTCAGCACCTTTAGTGGTAAAAAAAGGTTCAAATAAGCGATTTTTAACCTCGTCAGTCATGCCGCAACCATTATCAGTGAGAGATAAACAAATAAAATCACCTGCAAGCAGGTTGTATTTTTCAGCTTCAATTTTTGCAAGTGTGACATTCTCCGTTGAGATTGATAACAAACCACCATTGGGCATGGCATGTTTTGCATTTATACATAGATTAAGGATTACATCGTCAAAGGCATTAACATCAATATCAGTATTCCATAACACATCTGAAAGTTGATAATCTACAGTGATTTCTGCAGTCAACGTTTTAGAGAGAAGTCCCTGTACAGCTATTAATAACTGGTTAATATTAATAATTTCGCTTTTAGTACTTACATGTTTAGAAAAAGATAATAATTTACGAATTAAATCAGTACCACGAACACTAGCTTTTGATATTTGAGCACAGTATTTTAATAATTTTGGCTCATGTTTAAGCTCATGCGCTAGTAGCTCACTAAAACCTGATACAACCCCCAACAAGTTATTAAAGTCATGGGATATTCCTCCTGTTAATTTCCCAAGCGCATCCATTTTTTGTATACGTTGCAACATATTTTGCTGTTCAACGACTTTAGTTAGATCATGACAAGTACCAACATACCTAGTATTGCCAGAGATGTCAGGAGAAAGCTCAGCAATCGACAACCTAATAGGAAACTCTTTACCATTCTTTTTCTTTGCGGTCACGTCACGCCCAATACCTATTATTTTTGCCTGACGATTTTTAGTATAATCGGCTACATATTTATCATGCTTTCTTGCTCTTGATTTGGGCATTAATAATTTAACATTTTGCCCTAACAACTCTTGTGAAGAGTAATCAAACATAGCCTCTGTTGCCGCATTAACCGTTAAAATACGTCCTTGACTGTCAATAGTAATAACCGCATCAATAATAGCGCTTAATATTTCTCTATTATCTTTTTCTTTTTGAGCAATTAACTTTAAATTACGTCTGTCTTCTGTGATATCTTTGATAATAGAAACCACACCAATAACATTTTGCAAGTCATCCTTAATCACTGAGTTGTGCCATTCAGAAATAATGACTTCCCCATCTTTCTTAATTAATGAGTTAATATTATATTCTCCCCCTTGTTCGACAAGGAGATCATGACAAACACTGATGACAAGCGCTTGCTCATCATCAGGGACAAGCGTTGCAACAAAATCCATGGCCATTAATTCATGTTCGCTATAACCCAGTAGTTTTTCTGTCGCGTTATTACACGAAACTAAATTGAACTCTTTATCCCACTTTAACGAAGTTAAAGGTGCTTGTTTTTGATAAAACGCTAAATATTGCTCAGTAATGTTATTACGCTTAGACAGCGTTAAATGTTTTATTTCAGCTGATATCTTTCCTGCGAACACATTTAAAATAGCTTGCCAATATTTATCCTTATCTATTTTTCGCTTAAAAAATAAAATAAGACCACCAATCACTAGATTGTTACCATCAATAATTGGTAGGCCTATATAACTTTGCATATTGTTCTGCTGGAAATACACGTCTTTTGGAAAAAGTTCTTGGATGTTTTCTGGGTAGTAACAAATTTTGTTATCAAGAACATTGCAACAGGGGGTATCTTTTAACTCATATTCAAAGTTATCAACTATCTTCTGCCCTATACAGTTAGACAGTGTCCTCATTTTACGCTTACCGTCAAAGTTATTTACGCCAATAAACACCTGATCGGCTTCAAACAATTCAGCAACTTTACCTGTCATATTGTTAAAAAAAAATTCGCCACTGCTAATAGCCGTTGAGGTAGCAGCAATAGAGATCCCCTCAAGTAATTTATATTGCTCAGTAACATCTATCATAGACAATAAAACGAGTTGTTTACTTGGGTGTTCTAATTTAGAAGTCGTGTAGCTAATACTTAAATATTGATTATTTTTGTTTTTTATTTGAGCAACATAATCTTTAAATAGCTTTCCTTTTTTTAGCTGGTTAATAGCAAATAAAAGTTTATCTTTATCTATCCATAGATCTCGTTCAAAAGCATTTATTAATAATAGTTCTTGTTTGGAAAACCCCCTAATATTGCAGGCTGCTTGATTGACATCTTCTATTTGACCCGTATCAACATTAATAATCTCCATACCAATATGAGATGAGTAAAATATAGAAGAAAGAAGGCTATTCTCTGGTGATTCTGACATTGGTAACACTCTTAATTTTAAACTTTTTTTGTTAAGTAGGGCATTAACGAAGTATTTCTAATACTCAGTTGAGTCGTTTCCCTGTTATTTCGTTTATCGATTATTTAGATATTAAGTAACAATGAGCTTTCCTAAAAACAAAATCGATAATACACAAAAAATAACAACCAGTAAACAGTAATATCAATATTGACATCATACTATAAAAACAATAATATCGATAACACATAAAAAAAACAAATATTGAAGTTAAGATTGGTTCATCAATACAGCTAAATATTTTTAGTTATTTACACTTTGGGAATTTACATTTTGAATAAATCAGAAAGGCTACTAACTCCTGCACAAGCAGGTGAATTTTTAGGCGTATCTCCAATCACTATTCGTTATTGGGCTAACGAAGGCCGTATAAAATTCATTACAACCCAAGGTGGGCATAGGCGATTTGAGCAAGCAGAAGTTAATAGACTATTAAAGAGAGATACTATTGTTAAGGCAAAGAAAACTATTGTTATAGTCGAGGATGACCAACAACATGCAGACCTACTTGTTGAGTTCATAAATGTTTTATATCCTCAATTTGATGTTAAGGTTGCCTATAGCGGCTTTGAAGCGGGTAGCATGATAGAGAATATTAAGCCATTCCTTATCTTTTTAGACATTATTATGCCTGACATCGATGGCTTTGCTGTTTGTAAGCATATTAGAGCAAATAGTTTAACCAAAAATACACCTATCATTGCTATGTCAGGACTTTCTAAGCAAGAAAGTATTGATAACATTATTTCAGCTGGTGCAAATGAATTTTTAAACAAACCAATTCGACTATCTGTATTAAAAGAGACTGTCGATGTACTAATTCAAAATAAAGTCTTTTAATTAGTTTTAGGTTGTTCTACTGCTTTTCGTAAAAAGCCATTGTGTTTCATTAAAGACGCTTTAGCTTGCTCTACACTTGCTCCTGTTAAAATCATTAAAGTAGCAGTTTTAGCATTGTTTTCAGCTTTATCTAAAGCTTGCTTGGCACAGTC
>Ga0209081_1002406_pt1 | contig 10854 bp, 8 predicted proteins | sample GOMGulsemesocosm_4_FD_184636 | JGI IMG/M metagenome (GOLD analysis project Ga0209081, IMG submission 184636) | Methane-oxidizing microbial communities from mesocosms in the Gulf of Mexico - GOM15B Gulf of Mexico (SPAdes) (version 2) | ecosystem: Environmental > Aquatic > Marine > Cold seeps... | reverse complement strand
ATAGCCATAAGTTAATGTTGGTGTGTGTGGCGTTTAAAGTGATTTTTAAGAAAAATAGCCCACTCTATAGAGCTAGAGTGCAGTGGCTTTAGCTATTGCTATGATTCAAAAAAGCTAAAGCTTTTTCTCCTTATTAGCTAGAGTAGTTATTATTGCTAATAAGCGGACTGAAGTCCGCCCTACTATTAGCCTAAGTTTGCAGCTCAAAATGATGCATCAATGCATTTTCTTTAATTCTGCACCCGTTTTCGCGCCATACTTCCTGAGCAGCAACAAATGATCGGGGCGTCTACGCTTATATTTTAGCGCCATTTCATCCAGCCAAATGAGCCATAAATCTTCATCAGCTAAAGCATCCTGACTAGGTTCTTCAGGTATCTGATTAATCTCCCAAACTTGATGTATATAGTCAAATATCGCCCAATCGTAGAGTGTTTCGCCCTCTTTAAATCCGGCTGTTTCATTGGCTATCGCACCACCTTGCAATAAAACTTCGAGCATCATGGCATCCATCGATAGCATGGCTTGAGTTAGCGGCCCGCAAGCATCTGAATCAAGATGCTGCGGATTAAAGCCCATATTAATTAAACTTTTGACGATTGCATACCGCTCTGGCACTGCATCCTCAAGCAAATTAAAGACAATTTCTGAGAGTATAGGCTCTTCAAACTGATCGACAGATTCTTTGTCAAAGCCAACATCTAGCATGGATTTAACGGTGTCTAAATCATTATTACAAGCCGCAGTAGCCAGTTTTTTATAATCTTCGTTTGTACTCATGTTCTTTATCAATCTCAATCAAGAAAAATCGGCATCCAAGACAATTCGATAACGTGCATTGCCTGACTTCAAATGCTCTAGGGCTTCATTTGCTCGGCTCATCGGAAAATGCTCAACTTGTGGCCGAATATCATGCCGGGCTGCAAATTTTAGCATAGTTGCCAAGTCTACCGGGCTTCCAGTCGGTGATCCGGAAACTCTTTTCTGTCCAAAAATCAAATCAATAGCAGCAATTTGCATGGGCTCTAAAACAACACCGACGATATGCAATCGACCATTAGGTTTTAAAGTTTTCAGAAGACTCGCCCAATCCAGCGAAACGTTAACCGTGACAATTAACATATCTAGCGTATTGTCGGCTTGGGACATCGCTGTCGTATCTCGACTAGAAATAACATGATGCGCGCCAAAACTTTTCGCTTCTGCCGTTTTCGATTCATGTGAGGTAAATGCTGTCACTTCACAGCCCCAAGCTTTAGCGAATTTCAGCCCCATATGCCCTAACCCACCTATACCGACAACACCGACATGATGGGTGGGCTTAATATCAAAAGTGAGCAAAGGTGAGAATACCGTGATGCCACCACATAACAGCGGCCCGGCACTGGCAACATCGAGCTTATCTGGTAATGCAATAACCCAAGCCCAATGTGCTCTGAGTCTTTCTGCAAAACCACCCTGATGACCTACGATGGTCGGTTGTGCGGTTGCGCAGAGATTATTATCACCGCTCATACATTCATGACAATGCATGCAACTACCAGAATTCCAGCCGACACCAACACGCTGATCAACTTGCACACCTTTAACTTGAGCGCCAATAGCAACTACTCGACCAATGACTTCATGCCCAGGCACTACAGGGTATTGCGACATACCCCAATCATTATTGATGATCGATAAGTCAGAATGACACAGGCCGCAATATTCGACGACAATTTCAACATCTTCAGGGCCTAACTCCCCTAAATTAAAAGTGAAGCGCTCTAATTTTTGTTTAGGGCCGTGACTGGCCCATGCTTGGATTACTATCATTTGTCTGCTCCTAGCTATAAGATTTATCTTTAGGTAAAAATGACAACATGGAGTCATCTTGCCATCGGAAACACCTTGGTTTTGTGCTTGCACAAACATTCATAAAAATGCGTCATTCCAACTTTAATAGGAATCTTGAATTTCTTAGGTGAATTGTCCTTATTACTTACTATTTTTGTCACGATCATGAGCATTATCTGTAACTGCGTAACATCAGTTAATTAAGTGGGATGCGAATAACCATGCCTCCCATGACTTCATTCATTTTGAAATCTTTTTTAGGGCTATCTTTATGATTATTATGACAGCTCACGCAAGCCTCAGAACTGGCCATATCTGGATAGATTGCCGTAAAATAAGATTTACCTCCCAGCGTCTCCGAACCATAAAAGTTTTTCCCTGGATTCTCACTGATAAATTTTAAACCTGCTTTTTCCACATCCGTTTTAGCATTATTTTTATCATTGACTGGCCATAATGACAATAAAGAATAACTCACTCCTGAGGCGCTTTTTTCTAAAACAATATCTGCTCCGGCTCTAAAAAATTGGGCGGGTAGTAATAAGGTCTGCTCTTCTCTCCAATGCTCACTCGCATCAATTACCTCTTCTATGTTCATTAAGCGATTAACAATCTGCTCGGCATAAACTACGCGGTTGGCTTCCAGCGCATCATGAATCATATCAACTACTTTGTGCGGTGCTATACCTTCAGCAGCGTTAACGCTCAAAGAACTGAAAGAGATAAAAGCAGTACTAATAAGTAACTTTGTAACTTTATTCATCGGTATTCTCCTTGGTTTGAGTCTCGAGACGTTTTTTGACCATATCTAAACTCGTTAAGTGTTTTGTTGCTGAGCTAGAAAAATTATTCTTGATCAGTGCTTTGTCTGCCAAAGAATCTAAACTAAAACCGACTCCATGACATTGCATGCAAACTTGGCGTAGCATTTTTTGATTTGGGCGTAAGTTATGGTTTTGGTTATGTTGCACCCGAGTACGCTTGTTCTTTTTGCGGCCCTTAGATTCCCTAGGCAAATGACAGCTAGCACAGGATACCCCTGATCCTACCGGTAAAATCCCTTGTTGTTCATCATTCCATAACTGAAAATGGCGGGAGTTTTTGTAGGCTAAGCTATGATCATCAGCATGACAAGTTAAACACGCATTAACAGCAGCGGTGTCCGTTTTAAATTGATGGGCAGCATGACAACTAATACAGCTTAATGTCTGATCTTCCATAACCTGGCTCGTCATAGGTAATCGTGCTTTATCTCGGCTCATGGGGGATAGGTTTTGCTGTAAACGCATACCATGTTTCCCAGATAAAAAGCCTTTCACTTCATTTTTGTGACAGCTCTTGCAGTAATTTTGATCTGGCTTATTTACCCAGATGTCTTGTTTGTTTAGGTGGCAACTTTGGCAATTTATTCCTGCTTGAGCATGACTACTCGCCAGCCAGTCTTGTCCTAGGCTTAAATCAACATCGACAGGAGCATCGTGCTCGCTTAGCTTTAATGGGGTTAAGGAATGTTTGGCTTTTTTAGCGTAAAAATGTAAGAAATTACGCTCAGGCAATACGCCGCCCTCAATAGTCGCCGGCTCTTCCAAGTGTTTTGCTAAGAAATCTTCATATAAGGCGGTATTATCATGGTAGTTATGACAATCAGAACAAGTATCAAATGCCATGTCTTGATGGCTAGGACGATCTTTAGCTATATCTTGATGGCATAAGACACAGAAATCGGCGGCTATAGTGACTCCTGAAGGATATTCACTTTGTTGATGTTCGTTATGACAGCTTAGACAGGAAGTCGCGTTAATGACTTCTAAAGTATCGGCATTACGAGGATCTTTAAATATTTTAGCTGCATGGGAATCGCCTACTTGATTTAACTGCTTTACATGACAATCAAGACATCCTTGCTCTTTAAGTGCGCCAAAAGGCTCATGACATAACTCACAGTTTTCTTCAATTTGGTGATGACCGTTACTTGTTTTAGAGGGCAAAAAAAGGCTCTTATCGGTGTTGTCTGCTATGAAGGGATACGCTAAGTAATAAGCCAACCCCGCAAGAAGCGCCAGCCAAGCAATCCAAAATATAATTTTTTTTATTATTATCATTTTGTGTACTTAAAAGTAATAAACAGAGGTAATATGCAGCGCTATAAAAACGCAAAACAGACTTACTAACAAGATATGCAGCCTAACCCAGAAAACTCGTAATCTAGCGACTATAAAATCAAAGAAACTATGCTCAAAGTAAATCAGTAGACTAATAATCGTTCCGCTGATCATGGTAATTAAAAACATGGTCATCACTTGAAAATTAAAGTTATGACCCATACTCATATTAGTATGTATCAGTAGTATCAACGCTGCCAGTGCAATAACAATGACATGAATCAATCGCCAAGTATCGTAACTACTAAAAGTTAAAAGCTTTAGGTGTTTATTCAGTAATAAGGGCAAGCTGATAATGATTAAACTAAGGGCGCTATAGCCACTGACTTGCTGCCAAAAATTATCAAAGAGTAATTGTGCGAAAAAACCTTGTTCCTGCACACTCGTAGGTATAGAAAAACTAGGCAAAAACATACCCATCATTAAGCATAACGCCACAAAACTAGTGACGAGTAAAGTGGTGTGGTTAGGCGAAAAAATCTCTTGGTTATCAGTAATGCCTGCAAGTTGAGCGATAACAGGCTTACAAGAGCCGCAACCTTGCATTGCACCAGTATGTTCACTAATTGACTCTAGCGTTAAATATCCAGCGTTGACAACACTTCCAATTTCACCTCGAGTGACTGCACAACAGGTACAGACTAACGATTGCGGCGGCCAATCCATTGGATTTTGTTTAGATTTCGACCATAGTGAGCCCGTTTTTAAGAACCGATAATGATGCCACCATTTTGGCTTAAAGCCTTCCTCTATCGCTTGTTGTACTGGGTTAAATTCTGACCACTCTCCAATTCCTGTAGCTTTAACCAAATAGCCTTTATGAAAGTAAAGTTTTTTAAACTGACAGGATTTTTGATCAATAAACACCCACGATTGCAAACCCTTTTTATCTTTAATCTCTAATGTTTTTTCTACAGTACAGATGGGTAGGTGCTTAATTTTGGCTCGCACGGATCGGGGCGTGCCGTGATATTCCCTTATATTGCCAGATATAATATTTTCCACTGCAATTGAGGCTTGCTCAAGCCCCGGCCCTAATAAGCCATAGGTTTTCCCATCATGTTCAAGGCACTCCCCAACAGCATATATATTAGGGTCTGAGGTTTGTAAAAAGTCATTAACGGCTATCCCTTTATTAACAGTTAAACCCGATTCAGTAGCGAGCTTAGTATTAGGGATAATCCCAGTACATACCACTAAAGTGTCGCAAGGTATAATGTGTCCGTCTTTTAATTGAATGCCTGTTAACTCGTGCTCACCTAAATAGGTTGAAATAGAGGTATTAAAAATAACGCGAATACCTGCTACCTCTACTTGCTGTAATAAAAAACCTGAAGCTTGTGTATCTAGCTCATTATTCATTAGACATTCATGTCGATGCAGAATAATCACTTCAGCTTGTGTATTTTGTGCTTTTAAAGCGAAGGCTACTTCCATACCTAAAATGCCGCCCCCTAAAATAACCGTACGCTCACTTTGAATTACATGCATCATGAGACGCTGTACATCATCGATATCTCGATAAGTATGAATGCCCAATAAATTACGGTTGCCAAGATCAACTCGTCGAGCATGAGAGCCGACAGCAAGAATCAAATAAGAATAGGCTTGCTGCTGGCCATTCGCATCGGTAATGGTTTTATTCTTTCGGTCAATTTTTGTAATAGCTGCATTGATGTGCATAGCAATTAAATTGTCCGCTGAAATATTTAGCGCATTAACAATTTCTTCCCAACCTATTTCACCGGCTAATAGTTCAGATAAATGTACTCGGTTATAGGCTTCCCAAGGTTCTGCACCATAAACAACTAAAGGGTAATGAGGTGCCAATTTAAGTATTTCTCGGGCAGCTTGAATGCCAACAGGCCCTGTTCCCGCAATAATAATAGGTGCATCGGCAGAGTTAACTATAGCTTTCTTAGAGTAGAGTGGTGGTGGTACGACTGCTTCAGACGCATGCTTACTAAATTTTAAATTCGCAAAGGTGACAGGAGCTTTATCTTGACTAATACGTTGTATTTCAATTATACAAGCTGCATCACCGCTTAACATACAGTGATTCTGCGTGATTTCAACTTGCTCTCCAAATTGGTCAGCCAATCCTTGAGCAATGCCTAAAGCTAAACCGCATATTCTTCGCGGAGAAGTATAGGTAATGACAATCTTATCTACATTTATGCGTTCAATTTGTAGCTGAGGAGGGCTAGCATTAGGGTTTCTAAGGCGCACCACTTTATGGATGGTTGATTCGGTATTCTCTAATAAATCCATCAAAGTCCAACTAGCTGTAATTTGACGATGATAAGAATGCAATAAAGTAGGCGCTATAAATTTACCAAAAACGATAAGAAGGTCATGAACGCTAATGCCTGTCGCTTGAGAAGCTGCACCCACTAAACTAAGTATTTCTTCGTCTGGGTATTCTTGAATAGGGATGTAAACTTTTCTTAAGTTAAGTTGCTTGAGTAGAGATTGCCAACTATCTCCCCCCATGTTCTTATCAACAAATTTCTTAAGTTCACCAAATACCATACCATGCATATTTTCACCTTAATTGGAATAAGTGTTTTTATTATTATAGTGATACTTTATCATTGATCTTTAAATTTGAGACACATATCACAATATTACTGTGCGTTTCGTTAGTGATTGCTTTAAAAGTAGGAGAAATGCTTGAATAATAAATATTTTACCCATAACTATAAAGTGTCCTATTCTTTGTGGACACATTAACATTAGGTTTGTTACCAAATAAGCAAGACTTTTATTTTGAAATTTTTGAAGCGCTGTAACTTTTCATTACCCACAGATAGCTACTACTAGGATCGAGTCAGATAACGGAGGAATATTTCTTTCTCCCAATAACCGATATTTAAGGTAACACCGAAATGAAACCCCATGCTTTTGCAAGTTTTCTTTAAACTTGCAAAAAGTATTTCGATACCTTCATCCAGCCTCACTGCGTGTGCTACCTCTTATCTATAAAAATTCTCGCAGGGCGCCGCCTCCCCCAATTAGACCTTCGATTCAAAGCGACACGCGCAACCTTGTTTGGCCATGCATTCTGTTTGCTCTACTGGATGATCCAGTAAAGTGCCAATTAATGAACGGTCAAATTCACATAACTCATTATGCTCTTGAGCTAGGTCATGGAATACACAGTTAATTGCACTAATAGTTACCGTATCTCCTTGCTGTTCTACTTTGGCTTGGTAGCCTAGATTTTGTAAAATAGTAGTCAATGTCTGGGCTTTTTCTGTGGCACTTTGATCTTTAAATTGAGACGCCAAAGAATCCGCAATTTTACGGCCTAAACGTTGCATAAATGCAGCTAAACCCTCACTACCCATTTCTTCTTTTAACTCTGCTATCAATAGATTACAAAACCAAGAATATTGCTTAGTAAACTGATTTATCCCTATATCAGTTAATACATAGCTGCGGGAAGGCCGGCCTTTGGTTAAATTAAATTTACCAGCTTTGATGAGCTGATCTTTTTCTAATACCACCATATGCTGCTTGACTGCGTTGCGAGATATTTCCAGTTTTCCCGCTATCGAATCAATACTCAATCCAGCCTTAGTCGCGAGTAATAAAGCTAAAATTTGTTCTTGTCTTGACCCAGTGCCGTTCTGCATAGTTAGTTTTAGGTGTTAAATCGAAAAATGTTTCAGTAAGCAGCTTACCTTGACGGGCTAGTATACCTTGGATGAGACTAATTAATCTTATATCATATTTATATTGTATAAGATACGTATCGACACTATACTAATATTTCGTTGTCGTATAATTTTAATAAAAACTACAAGAAGGTACATATGAGCGAATCATCAAACAAAACATTATTTGAACAATTAGGTGGTGAAGCAGCCGTTGATGCAGCTGTAGATATTTTTTATCGTCGCGTATTGAATGACTATAGAATTAATCGTTTTTTTGATAATACCGACATGGATCAACAAGCCGCTAAACAAAAAGCCTTTTTAACTATGGCTTTTGGTGGGCCGAATAACTATAGCGGCACGGATATGCGGACTGCACATGCGAGATTTGTAAAAATGGGCTTAGATGACAGTCATTTTGATGCGGTTGTGGAGCATTTAGCGGGCACCCTACAAGAGCTTAATGTGCCAGATGCACTGATTGAACAAGTAGCTGCGATTGCAGAAACTACGCGTACTGATGTATTAGGTCGTTAATTATTAGGATTTTATGATGACGGAGCAAAAAATACAGCTAGGTGAACAATCTATTTTATGCAAACCTGACGAGTCACTACTCAATGCTTTGTTACGTGAACAGGTTGATATTTCTCATAGTTGTCACCAAGGCGCATGCCAAAGTTGCTTGTTGCGTAGTTTAGATGGAGCGCCGCCTATTGAAGCGCAACATGGATTAAAAGAAGGCCTGAAGAAGCAGAATTATTTTCTAGCTTGCCTTTGTTATCCACAACAAGCGATGCGTATTGCTTACCGTCATCATTCTGATTTTCTGACCCACGGCATAGTGAGTGCCAAGCAGACTCTTAATGCCGAAACACTATTACTCACTTTGGATCTTGATGAACCAATGGATTATTACGCCGGGCAATTTGTTAATTTACAGCGTAATGATGGTTTAGTCCGTAGCTATTCGATTGCCAATAATCGTATACACAGCAAACACTTAAGTTTTCATATACGTCGTCTAGCAGGTGGACGCTTTAGTGCTTGGGCGCATGAGGACTTAAATCTAGGCGATCGTATTGCTGTTTCGGAGCCACAAGGTTTATGTTATTACCTGCCAGACAAACCAGACTCGCCTTTATTATTAATAGGTACTGGCAGTGGACTTGCGCCTTTAGCGGGCATTATTAGCGAGGCTCTACATCAAGGCCATAGCGGTGATATTTATTTGTATCATGGCAGTCACGATTTAAACGGCTTGTATTGGGTAGAAGAAATGCAAGCACTGGCTGAAACTCATGCTAATTTCCATTACCATCCCTGTATTTCTAGTGGCGAACCACCTGATCATGTCTTTGCAGGACGCGCTAATGATGTCGCCTTTAGTCAATTATCTAATTTGAAAGGTTGGCGCATCTATTTATGTGGTCACCCTGATATGGTGAACAATACTAAGAGACAAGCATTTTTAAAAGGTGCCTCTTTAGCGGATATCTATGCCGATGCCTTTCATGTTGCTTCAGGCTCATTAGATTAATTACTCAAGCCTTCATGAATCTTTTATCAATTAATACCTCAGTAGCCACCGAAGTTGAGTAGCATTGAAAAAAGTATACTAAATCCATACCCATTACGGAAAGCATTACTTAGGAATACAGGAAGCGCAGTGCATTCAGCTTCCCGTATTCCGCAAGCATCATACAAGCCACACAAAGTTTCGGGTTTTACTGAGATCTCGTTCCTTATTCCTGAGCTAGCGCATGAATGGCGGGAAAAACTATCAGTCAGCTTATCCAATAAAAAACACCATAAAATGTACTTAATTCTTTGCCGTACAAGTTGGCTACCATTTTAAGACGGGACACCCAGTCATTTTAGTGGGTTAGAAATTATTCGCTCTCACCCCTTTTTATCGTTCCTCACGCTCTGGCGTGGGAACTATAAGTCGCTGTGTATTGCACGTTGCCTTAATATGTTCCGTGTTAAAGAGGTAGCCTACAAGTTCTTACATTTTTTAACAAATCCTATTTTTCAGTTATGCTCGAAAAATTAAATTTACACGCGACTAGTTCAAGCGTAAGCAGGATATGCCTGATTGTCTTTGTACTTACTTATTTATTTTAGGCACAATGAAACTATTACATTTTTTAAAATATCTAACAGTTGACCCTGTCAGTTTTAGCCTTAAAGCTAAATTACTCTCTCTTATCGCCTGTTTCTGTTCAATTTTTTTCATTGCTTTAATTACGAAAATAATTTCGCCCTGGCCAAGCCATCCCATGATTGTCGCTTCCATGGGAGCCTCTGCTATTATTCTATTTTTTATTCCTGGCAGCCCGCTAGCACAACCCTGGCCTGTTATTGGAGGACAGCTGGTGTCTGCCATAGTCGGTGTATACTGTGCTTTAAACATTACGGAACCCTCTACAGCGGCAGCTTCGGCAGTTGGCGGCTCCATTCTTATGATGTTATTGATGCGTTGTTTGCATCCACCGGCAGCTGCCACCAGCTTAACCCCGATAATGGCAGGAACATCAATTACCTCTCTAGGTTATTCTTTTGTACTTGTTCCTGTTGCAGTCAATGTTGTTATCATGTTGATATTGGCAATTATAATCAATCGATGGGTGCTGGCGAGAGACTACCCTAGTCCTTTGCCTGTTAAGAAAAAGCTAAATCAGCAGCATGCAGTGGTTGCACCCAGTCATCAAATCGGCTTTTCAGAACAAGATCTTGCGCTAGCTCTGTCAAATAGCGATTTTTTTATTGATATGACACATGCAGAATTAAACCAACTATTAACCCAAGTTGAAAAGCATACATTTAAGCGCTTAAAAGGTCAGATTTTATGTGCTGAAATTATGGTTAAAGAAGTGATCACGGTTGAATATGGAACCGACGTAGAAGCAGCATGGCAAATAATGCAGCAACACAACTTAAAAGCGATCCCCGTTATTGATAAAGCCAACAGAGTGATCGGAATTGTCACTTGGAATGATTTTTTCAAATTCATCAACCTAAGCAGCTACGATAGTTTTCAGGATAAATTTCGCGCCTTTATTCGGCGCACATCAGAGATAAATACCAACAAACCCGAATCAATTGGTCATATTATGACCAAGTCGGTTATCACTATATCTGAAGATACGCATATTGTTGAACTTGTCCCACTCATGTCTACAACGGGCTTA
>Ga0209081_1002404_pt1 | contig 10858 bp, 8 predicted proteins | sample GOMGulsemesocosm_4_FD_184636 | JGI IMG/M metagenome (GOLD analysis project Ga0209081, IMG submission 184636) | Methane-oxidizing microbial communities from mesocosms in the Gulf of Mexico - GOM15B Gulf of Mexico (SPAdes) (version 2) | ecosystem: Environmental > Aquatic > Marine > Cold seeps... | reverse complement strand
AACTGATGCAGCTAGTGCGCCATCAACATCGGCTTGTTTATATACATCGCTGAAATGCGACATTTCACCAGCACCGCCAGAAGCGATTAATGGCACGTTACATACTGCTCGTGCTTGTTTTAACTGTTCAATATCATAACCTTGACGAACACCATCTTGATTCATGCAATTTAGTACTATTTCGCCGGCACCTAAACTGACTACTTTTTTTATCCAGTCGAAGGTTGTCCAGCTCGTTTTTTGAGTGCGTGTTTCATCACCCGTAAATTGATATACTTGATATTGGTTGCTTTCTTTATCATAAAAACTATCAATACCAACCACTACGCATTGCTGACCAAAATGATCGGTAAGACGTGATATAAGTGTCGGATCACGCAGGGCAGGAGAGTTGATGGAAATTTTATCTGCACCCATCATTAATATTTCTTTAGCATTTTCTTCGCTTTTTATTCCACCAGCAACACAAAATGGAATATCAATGACTTCGGCAATACGGCTAACCCAACTTTTATCTACCACACGGCCATCAGAGCTAGCGGTAATATCATAAAAAACTAATTCATCAGCGCCCGCTTCAGCGTACTTTTGTGCTAATGGCACTATATCACCAATAATTTCATGGTTTCTAAACTGCACACCTTTAACGACCTTACCGTCACGAACGTCTAAACAAGGAATTATTCGTCTTGCTAGCATAGTAGATTTCCTATTGTATCTTTTTGATTTGGGTGGTGTTTATGGTTTTTGTTAACGAGGATTAGTTCTTTAAGGATATACATAAGATACACTTGATATTTATCTCTATTAATAAAATTAAAGCTGTATAGAAACACAACTAATATAGGTGATGATTATATAGTGTTTTTGTATAAAACTTAAGACTTAGATTCAATTCCGAAGTGTATACCTTAAATTAGTTGGAAATAGTAATCAGTTGACTATATTGTTGCTATTTCCTTTCCTTGTTACCTATAAAACTCAGCGCTAGAGGGGCATCTATACGCCTATTAAAAAAATAAAAATGATGCTAGTATAAAAATCAAAACCTGCAAAAATAGTATTAATGTACTAGATGCAATAAATATCAATGAGCAATAAGTTATAAAAAATAAATGCCTAAAAATTTAAATGGACTCATAACATTAACACCTGAAAAAGTACTTCTGTGGCTTAGTGCTTTAATGTGTATAAGTATAACTCCTTTTGCTATTATTCGTTTTTATCAACATGATATAATAATAGCCTTAGTAGACTCGGCTATTGCTTTGACGATGTTCTCTTTATTTGTGTATTTATATCGAAGTAAAAATATAAAAGCAGCTAAAGTCTATTTTGCAATTTTCATTATCATCTCTGTGCTTAGCAGTATTGCAATTAAGGGAAAGTCTCAAGTTTTATGGATATTTCCAAGCATTATAAGTCTTTATTACTTAATGCCATTAAAAATAGCTCGAAATATAACTATCTTGCTGATTGCAATATCACTATCCATTCTCTATTTAGAAACAGATTTAATCTACTTTGTAAGTATTACTATTGCTACAATTTTAAATTCTGCATTAGCTTATGTCATATTTATGTCACATAACAGCCAGCATGAGAGACTTAAATCATTAGCATCTATCGACCCTTTGACTTCTTCAGGTAACCGTCGTGCTTTAGATTTAGAATTATCAAAAGCGATTTCAAGTCAACAACGTGAACCTCATGATATGTATTTGATATTATTTGATTTAGATCATTTTAAAGAAATTAATGATGATCATGGGCATGCAGTAGGAGACCAAATATTAATAACATTATGTGATTTAATAAAGAAAAACACACGTGTATTAGATTCATTATATAGATATGGAGGTGACGAATTTATCATTATGCCATTAAATATGAATTTGGAAACAACGTTAATATTTGCTGAAAAAATACGCAAAGCAATAGAGGTACATGAGTTCAATTTAAATTTACCTGTAACCGTTTCTATTGGTGTTGCCGAGTTTAAGGCTGGCGACACGCCAGAAAGCTGGATAAGTAGAGCGGATAAATTATTATATAAAGTAAAAAGCGCTGGTAGAAATAAAGTACTTTCTAAATAAAATAATCACTATGTAGGTTAGGCTTTAGCCTATATATCTATCTTTATTGAGGTTAAGAATTGAGGTGACGATATAAATGCCGACCTACAAGCGTTACTTTAGTATACTATTTAATTATTCTCAAAAATAATTATGTGTTGGAATTATTCTGCGGGCCAACATGCAATAGCCTCCTCAAGCGTAAACTTACCTTCTAACAGTGAGCGACCTAAAATAACACCGCTAACGCCTGAACCAATTAACGCTTTTATATCATCAAGAGATCCTATGCCACCAGACGCTTGCCATTGAACACTTGGGTACTTTTTACAAAGTTCGATATACAGTGAAACATTTGAACCTGAAAGCGTGCCGTCTTTAGAGATATCAGTACATAAAATATGTTTGATGCCAGCGTCAATATAAGCATCTAATAAGTCTTCAAGGTTAACTCCGCTATCTTCAATCCAGCCATGAGTTGGCAAAGTTTTATTACCTTGTTCATCTATTTTAATATCTAGTGCTAAAACAACTTTTTCGCCGCCATATTTTTTTAGCCACTCAAGTACTAATTCAGGCTGCTTAATAGCAAGCGAGCCTATAACAACGCGGGTTGCACCTAACTCAAGTAGTTGTTGTACATCTTCTTCACAACGTATGCCACCGCCAACTTGGGTGATCATTGTTTCGTGGTTTACCACTGTTTTAAGTGTTGAAAGCTGACGTTTAGTGCTGTCTTTAGCGCCATCTAAATCAACAAAGTGCATTACCGTTGCACCTGATGCTGCGTAAGCTTGCTGGCGTTCTTGTACTGTGGTTTTATAATTTGTTTTTCTGTTGTAATCGCCTTGGTAAAGGCGAACTACCTCACCGCCGATTAAATCAATTGCAGGAATCATCATAATGCTACATCTCTAAAAAGTTTTGTATTATTTTACTGCCTAAAGCGCCAGAGCGTTCAGGGTGAAATTGACAGCCAATAAAGTTGTCTTTACCTATAATGGCGGAAAATTCGTTGCCATATTCACATATTGCTAGGGTATATTCGCTAATTGGGGCGGCAAAGCTATGAACAAAGTAAAAATAATCATCAATACTTATGCCTTTTAATACGGGGTGATTGCTAACTTTAGTTAGCGTATTCCAACCCATATGTGGAAGGCGATTTCCTTGGGCATTGAGAGGTTCAACTTTAGTTGGAATCATGCCTAAACAGTCAATTATAACGTCTTTGCTTCCTTCTGTTGAAGAATATGTCATTAACTGCATACCCAAACAAAACCCTAGCACGGGTTGAGTTAAGTTTTGCAATGTTGTTACTAAGCCTTTTTCAATAATATTTGTCATCGCATGCTTAGCGCTGCCTACACCAGGAAAAATCACTTTGTCTGCAGCTTTAATGGTTTCAATATCATCAGTAATAGTAACGTTAAAACCAAGACGCTCAATAGCAAATTTTACTGACGATAAATTGGCACAACCTGTATCAACAATAACATTACTATTATTTTTGGATATATTAGCTGCCATATTAGTAACAGTCATTTAAAGCGTTCCTTTAGAACTAGGCAATTCGTCACCATCTACTTTAATCGCTTGACCTAAAGCGCGACCAAATACTTTAAATAAACTTTCTACTTGATGATGGCAGTTGCCTTTGCTAGTAGATAAGTGCAAGGTAATTAGCATTGAATCAGCCAGTGAACGGAAAAAGTGTGAAACCATTTGAGTTGACATAGTGCCAACATTTTCTGAGGTAAATTCAGCATCAAATTCTAGCCAAGGGCGGCCTGATAAATCGATAGCGCATTCAGCGCGACATTCATCCATTGGCAAAACAAAGCCAAAACGGCCAATGCCACGTTTATCACCCAATGCTTCTTTTAGTGCTTGTCCTAGGGCGAGAGCGGTATCTTCAACGCTGTGGTGCTCATCAATATGATAATCGCCACTGACGTTACATTGCAGGTTAAAGCCACCATGAGTGGCAATTTGATCTAACATGTGATCGAAAAAACCTAAACCAGTATCTATACTGCTGCCACCTTTTTTATCTAAATTAACGGCAATAGTAATATCGGTTTCTTTTGTTGTTCTAGTCACTGTCGCTGTGCGTGATTTTTCTAATGGTGCTAATATTTGCTCGCTGACTTGTGACCAGTTAAGGCTATCTCTATTATATTTAATGCCAACAATACCCATATTAGCAGCTAAGCCCATATCGGTTTCGCGGTCGCCAATTACATAAGAGTTGGTGAAATCAACCAAGCCTTGTTGCAGATAATTACTCACCATGCCTAATTTTGGTTTGCGGCAGTTGCAGTTATCTTCATCAAAGTGCGGGCATAATAAAACATCTTGAAACTCTATGCCTTGAGATGAAAATATTGCCATCATTTTATCATGGGGTAAGTCAAAGTCGCTTTGTGGAAAACTGTTTGTGCCTAAGCCATCTTGATTTGACACCATCACTAGTTTAAAGCCTTTGGCTTGCAGCTTTAATAACTCAGGAATAACGTTAGGTTCAAACACCAACTTTTCTAAAGTATCAAGCTGTTTGTCGATTACTGGCTCTTCAACTAGGGTGCCATCACGGTCGATAAATAATATTTTCTGTTGTTTGTTACTCATGATAAAACTTCTTTTAATTGTGTTATTTCTTGTTCGCTACCAATACTAATACGAAGACAGTTTTCTAGCTGTATTTGTTTTGATTGATCGCGAATTAAAATATTTTTTTCGACCAGTAAATCAAAAATACGGGTCTTTTCATTGTTGTTGCTGCAGCGAAATAGCACAAAGTTAGCATCGCTAGAAAATACTTCACTACACCAATTTTGTTGGTTAAGCCAAATGACTAATTTAGCCTTTATTGTATTACAATTTTTTACTCGCTGAGTCATTTTTATTAAATCAGCGTTAAGTGCTGTACTGGCTATTTCAGCAACGGGAGCCGAAATAGGGTAGGGAGCAATCACTTTGCTAAGTAAGGTAATAATTTCTTCACTGGCAAGCGTGAAGCCGCATCTTAATCCAGCAAGGGCAAAGGCTTTTGATAAAGTACGAAGTACAATTACATTGTCGTATTTAGCTAACAAGTCAGTGCTGGTTTCTGTTGGCGAGAATTCAATATATGCTTCGTCAACCACCACAATGGCACTATTTTTAAACAGCTCAATGGCAGCAACAATATCTTTTTTAGCTAATAGGTTACCCGTTGGGTTACCCGGAGAGCATAAAAATACTACTTTTGCTTTGCCTACTTGCTGTTTTAAACCTTCCATATCAAGTTGAGTATTGTGAGTAAGTGGCACTTTAATAATACCCGCACCGTGATTTTCTGCACTGATCGCATACATGCCATAGGTTGGTGGGCAAATTAATATGCTGTCTTGGTAAGCACGACAGAAACTGCGAATGATCAACTCTATCCCTTCATCAGCGCCGCGTGTCGCTAATATTTGTGTACGTTCAAGACCACTATAATTGCTATAAGCATTAAGTAAGTTAGCAGGTTGAAAATCAGGGTAACGATTAATATTTACACTATCGACTTGATATTCGCCTTTTCCTGGTGCCTCATTTGCATTTAGCCATACTTTTCTTTTAAGAGTGCTATTGGTTTGTTCTGCATCACCACTGGCGCTATTATCATGAGAAAACAACCTGCGTGCAGATTGGTATGGCACCATGTTAATAAGCTCTTCACGAGCAAGTTTGTTAATTAAATCAGACATTACTTACCTCCCAAGCTTTCTTCTTCTAAACGAATAGTAACCGCTCTTTGGTGAGCATCTAGTCCTTCTGCATCGGTCAGTTCGATAATACATTCAGCTAAATTTGTTAAACCTGCTTTACTGATTTCTTGTACAGTATAGCGTCGAGAAAAATCAGCTAATGACAAACTTGAAATAACTTTTGAATAGCCGTAAGTTGGCAGTACATGGTTTGTGCCGCTGGCGTAATCACCTGCTGATTCTGGTGTATAAGCACCAACAAAAATAGAGCCAGCATTACGTAAATTAGCTAATAAAGCTTGTGGCTCTTCGGTTTGAATTATTAAATGTTCAGGCCCATAACTATTTGATACCTCAACAGCTTGCGTCATGTCTTTGGTTAGGATCAATCGTGATTGTTTCAGTGCTTGTTTAGCTATGTCGCATCTTGATAGTAGCTCAACTTGGCTTTCTAATTCGTTGGAAACTTTTGTTATTAACTGTTCGCTATCGGTTAGTAGAATAACTTGGCTATCGGCTCCATGTTCTGCTTGAGATAACAAGTCAGCAGCGATAAAGGCTGCATTAGCATTTGCATCAGCAATAACCAATACTTCAGAAGGGCCAGCAGGCATATCTATTGCAAAACCAGCAACTTGCTGCGATAACTGTTTTTTGGCTTCAGTAACGTAGCGGTTACCGGGACCGAAAACCTTATTAACCGCAGGGATGCTTTTAGTGCCATAAGCTAGGGCGGCAATGGCTTGCGCGCCACCTATGGTGTAAATTTCTGTAATGCCACAAAGTTGTGCAGCCACTAACACTTCATTAGCTAATTGACCATTTTTGTCTGGTGGGCAAACGAGTGCAGTGCGTTTACAGCCAGTAAGTTGTGCAGGCACACCTAACATTAATACGGTTGACGGTAGTGGCGCACTGCCTGCTGGAATATACAAACCAACACTTTCAATTGCCTCTGTTTTTAAAGTGCAACGAACACCAGGGCAAGTTTCAACAAAAATATCTTTAGGCGTTTGAGCGCTGTGAAAGCGCTTTATTTGCTCATAAGCCGTTTTAATTGCTTTTAGGCGTTTAGCGGATAACGCTTGTTTTGCTTTTTCAACTTGTTCAGAAGTGACTGATAACGTAGATAAGGCTATGCCGTCAAACTGTTCAGTTAAAGCAAATAGTGCTTTATCACCTTGTTTTTTTACTTGCGATAAAATGTTAGCTACTTGTGTGGATAACAAAGCATTGTCGCTAATAGCTGGACGAGCAAGGGCATCGCTTTTTTGTTGCGTTGATATTGTTTGCCAATCGATTATTTGAGTATTCATAATGTTCTCTAACTCTTTACTATGTTAACTGCTCTTACTGCATATTTTCTATAATTCTTTTAGCTCGAAGTTAGTTAGCTCAAAGGCAAAGAAGAAGCACGGAGTTGACGCTAGTCAATGAGTGCTACTAATGTCGAATTTGCGCTAACTAGCAATGAGATTAATGAATCTATCCCATCATTTTTTCTATAGGCATTACTAGAATAGAGTTACAGCCTAGTTCTTTTAGCTGCTCCATGGTTTCCCAAAAGAAAGTTTCAGTCGCCACAACATGCACAGCAACTAAATCATCACGACCTGCAAGAGGCAATATAGTCGGTGTTTCTTTACCAGGCATTAACGCACTAACTTCGCTGATTTTATCTTTTGGTGCGTGCAGCATAATGTATTTGCTTTCTTTCGCTTTCATTACACCGTTAATACGAGGAAGTAGGGTATTTAATATTGCTTGCTTTTCATCACCTAAAGAATCTGAACGTTGGATCAGTGAAGCTTTAGAGCGAAAAACTTCCGCAACTTCTTTTAAACCGTTAGCTTCAAGTGTTGCACCAGTAGACACTAAATCACAAATGCCATCGGACAAACCAACTCTTGGTGCTACTTCAACCGAGCCTTTTAATAAACAAAACTCAACGCTAATATTATTATCTTTAGCAAAGCGCGTTAATAATTGAGGATAGGTCGTTGCAAAACGTAAACCGTCTAAGCACTGTAAACCTGTATATTCAAACTCTTCAGGCATGGCAATTGAAAAACGACAGCCACCAAAATTTAATGGTGTCGTTTTAATGTAACTGTTTTTGCTACCAATGAGCGCACGTGATAATTCTTCTTCTTCAAGCGTATTGTCACCAACAATGCCTAAGTCGCAAACGCCATCCATAACAAGGCCTGGAATATCGCTGCTACGTACTCTCATAATATCAATTGGCATGTTTTTTACATGAGCAAGTAAACGGCGGTCACTAACGTTAAGTTTTAGTCCGCAACCCTTTAGTAATTTTTGAGTATCTTCACTAAGGCGTCCTGATTTTTGCATCGCTATGCGTAAACGTGGCTCTGATGTTGTCATGATATTCGATTCCTAATTTATAAATGCTAAAAATATGTATATACAATTTTCAGGGGTATAAAATGTGAAAAACCCCCGAAAGATTTAAGGCTCTTTCGGGGGTTCATAAATATATTTCTTTAGTTCAACTCCACAAAAAGGCCTTAGCCCTTCATGGTATTCTCTACTTTTAAAATAAAGATAGAGACCTGAATGGGCTAGTCTATATGATGGTGATGATGTCGGCTATTCAGGTTAAAAGTCATAATGTGTTAAACTCTGCTATTGCTAGTATTTGGTAGTTAATTTTCTATGTAGTAAGGTTACTCATAAAGTTATTTTGCTGCAAGGAATAAATAACCGTTTTTTATGATGATTTGTTATATGGTGCGAACTTAGAGTTATTACTCTTTTAATGTAGCAACTATCAATGTTAAAGTTTTTCGGTTTATAGCCGATAAAATAAGCATGCTAATGAATAACTTATCCTTGTCATGATTAATAAAAGTTGAAATGTTATGGATATCTTTACTACTGTATTAACGCGTGTTGTGCCCACACCTATTAAGCCTGCTAGCTTAAAGGTTAAGGCGTTATTAAAAGAGGCGGCTGCAGGTAAATTAAAAGAAGATTTAGATCATCTTGAAAATCATGATTATTATTTCGGTGAAAATAAACTTGGTAAGAATGAAGATAAGCAAAAAGAAAGTAAGCAAGATGAAAATGAAGAGGGTGAACAGGCTGAGTCTATTAATGTTGAACCGGCAAGTAAATCCCATAAAGATTATCATAAAGATAAGAATGACGAAGGGGTGACTGAATCTGAAGATGGCGTTAAACATTTAGATCTTTATGTTTAACCTTTATGTTTAGTTATAAAACAGTATAATCACCATTCATTTTATTCTCCCGTTTAGTTTAACAACCACTTAATGACATCTGTTTCCCAAGCATTTTCTAATGATGGCGTTCTAGCCAAAGCTATAGAGGGCTTTTCTCCTCGCCAAGCGCAAACTGATATGGCATTAGAAGTGGCTACTGCTATTGAAACAAAATCATCCCTTATTGTTGAAGCAGGTACAGGAACAGGCAAAACGTTTGCCTATTTAATTCCTGCTTTTCTTAGTGTTAAATCTTCTTCTAGTGGCGATGAGCTGAATACTAAAATTATCATTTCAACGGGAACGAAAAACCTACAAGAACAGCTTTTTCACAAAGATATTCCTTTAGTTAAAAAAGCGTTAGCTAGTAATGTTCAGGTTGCCTTGTTAAAAGGGCGAGCTAATTATTTATGTCGGTATCGCTTAGCTCAATATCAAGAAACACGAGGCCAGTTAGATGCAAATACACTAACTGATTTAGTGAAAGTGAAAACTTGGGCGAACAGTACTCAAAGTGGCGATATTGGCGAATTGGTAAATGTTACTGAAGACTCAGGCGTATTTCCTTTTATAACCAGTACGTTAGATAATTGCTTGGCAAAAGACTGTCCAGATTACGAACAATGTTATTTGGTGAGAGCAAGACAAAAAGCCATAGATGCTGACTTAATTGTTGTTAATCATCATTTGTTTTTTGCCGATATGGCGTTAAAAGATACGGGTTTTGGTGAATTAATTCCTAAAGCACAAGTAATGGTTTTTGATGAAGCCCATCAAATTGGTGATATTGCCAGTGACTACTTTGGCGAAGCTTTCTCTACTCGTCAACTTGTTGATTTATGCACTGATGTATTACAAGTTTTTCGCACCAAATTGACTGATGTTAAACAACTTGGCTTAGCGGCAGAGAAGTTGCAAAAAACCTGCCAAGAATTTCGTTTATTATTTAACTACGATACTGAGCGCGGTAACTGGCGCGAAAAATATCGACAACAACAATTTATGCACAAGTTCCAGCGCTTAAAAATAGATTTAGACTTTTTATATCAAGTGATTAAATTGTGCGTTTCGCGCAATGAAGCAATTGATAACTGTTTTGATAGAGCGGTGAATTTATTAGCCCAATATGATGTGATGGCTAATGTTGATGTAAATGGCATGAGCTTCTGGTACGAAACTACGCCTCGCCATGTTGTGTTGCATTTAACACCACTAAGTGTTGCCGATAAATTTAGTGCTTATGTTAAAGAGTCTGGTGCAGGTTGGATTTTCACTTCAGCAACATTAGCGGTAGATAACAGTTTCGACCATTTTGCTCAGCATCTAGGTTTGCATGGCGCTAATCAGTTATTATTAGAGAGCCCATTTGATTATCAGCAACAATCTCAATTAATTGTGCCGCGCTATTTACCAGAAGCAAATGATAAAAATCGAGCTGCCCATTTAGCTCAATTAGCACAGCCATTAATTGTTGCTAGCAAGGGCGCTTGTTTTATGCTGTTTACTAGTTACCGAGTGATGCACCAAGTGGCAGAAATTTTAGCTGATAGCATTGATAATCCTTTATTAGTGCAAGGTCAAATGGGTAAACGTGTTTTGCTCGATAAGTTTGTTGAAACGGATGATGCAGTCTTATTAGCCACAGCGAGTTTTTGGGAAGGTATTGATGTTAGAGGCGATAAGTTAACTTGTGTTATTATTGACAAATTACCTTTTGCCTCGCCCGATGATCCTTTACTGCAAGCACGTTGTGAGGATGTTAGGCGACAAGGTGGTGATGCCTTTGTACAAATACAAT
>Ga0209081_1002399_pt1 | contig 10870 bp, 13 predicted proteins | sample GOMGulsemesocosm_4_FD_184636 | JGI IMG/M metagenome (GOLD analysis project Ga0209081, IMG submission 184636) | Methane-oxidizing microbial communities from mesocosms in the Gulf of Mexico - GOM15B Gulf of Mexico (SPAdes) (version 2) | ecosystem: Environmental > Aquatic > Marine > Cold seeps... | reverse complement strand
GTCATTTTTTATCTTATCCCACTCTTTAGTTGAAATTCCATCAACGAAAATATTATTATCAAATTCAGGATAAGAACCAGCTGCTAGTATTTCTCCATTTTGGGCATTCATAACAACAACAGCACCACTTTTTCCTTTAAACATTTTTTGAATATATTTTTGTAGTTTTATATCTAGGGAAATATTTACATCATTATTAATTGAAGGTTCTTGTTTATCTAAAACTTCGACTTCTTTATTTAGTGCATTTACTTTTACACTTTTGACACCTAATTTACCTTGAAGTTTATCATTATAAAATTTTTCTAAACCATTTTTTCCCGTAACTCCACTATATTTTGAAAATTCGTTATTCTCGATATCTTTTTTTGATGCTTTACCCACGTATCCTATAATATGAGAGCCATTCATTTCATGTGGATATATTCTTTTTATTTCTGATTTAATTTTGATATTATCATGAAAATTAAAAAGTGTATATTTATCAAGAAAGTCATCATAAGGAATAAAATCAACAATTTTTACAAAATCGTGTTTATAGTTTGAATCATATTTCATATATTGTTTATATAAATCTTTAGTTTCATATTTTGGAAAATGTTTGTTAATTAGTACTATAATATCATCTAAAATATGTTTGTTTTTATATGATTTTAGGTGCGGTTCTATGTTTATTGAAAAACCAAGTCTATTCATTGCTAAGACTTCGCCATTTCTATCTCTAATAAGACCTCTACTTGGGACTTTATATTTTTTTTTAATATAATTTTTTTTTGATAGTTCTTCATAATAAGTATTTGATTTAATACTTAAGAAATAAACCCTTGAGAGTAGTACTACGCATACAACAAAGACGAGAATAAATATAAAATTAAGTCTATTCAAATAAGAACTCCAAAAAAAACAGCATCAATTTTTAAGTTTATCAAAAGTATATATATTAATTGTGTAGTTTACATGGATCATTGAATTTAAACGGCATAACCGAGTTTTATAGACTCTTCTTCTATTTTTTTTCTTACAAGATCAAGTCTCCACCCATGTCTATTGGCAAAGTTTTCTACTTCAATCTCCCTTTGTTCAGAAGTACAAAATACAAATATTCTTTTAAAAAAGGGTTTGGGTATTTGTATGGCAACGAGCTGAAAATAGTTTTCTTTACAATTTCTAGAACAAAAAGCTTTGCTCATTGCTATTTTCATTCCACAATATGGACAATTTGACATAAGTGTAATCCTTTTATTTATTTTCATATATTATGCAACTTAGTCGCAGTTATGAAATTTTAACAAAAAAACTTTAAATGCAACTTAGTCGCACAAAATACAAGAAGAAGTTTTTAAAAGGATAAATTTAAAGTATTATCGCAATACAACTCAAGCATTTCTTTTGAAATCAAACCACTCTAATTGGAACATGGAAATCTAAAATAAATGTGTCATTCTCTTCTAAATAATGGTTTTGAGTAAACACTACGAAAGCAGGTAAAGTTACAACTTCATAACCACTGTTTGGCATCCAATATTGATAAATATATATCATAAGTCTTTCTATATCTCCATACTTACCCTCGTAGTGAAAAATTGCACACATGGACTCATGAATATTTAACTTGCTTATTGAGTTGTTTGACTCAAAATTCTCATCTACTTCAAGTGCTGCAATATAATTACACTCTTCGTATGGAATCATAATAGTACTATCATGGTAAATTCCAATATGAGTATTATTTTTTAAGTCACTTTGATAGGCAAAAGCTAATAGTCTTTGCCATACTTTTATAAGATTCGCTTCGTTATAGCCTTTTAGTCTGAGATATACACACGTTTTTTGTGGAATCACTTTTATTCTTGGCTCTAAACCTTGAAAGTTATTTATGGATTCATCATTTATATCAAATTTATTTTTAGTGAAGCTTCTAAAAGCTCCCTTTCTCCATTGACTTGGAGTAAATGTAAATCGCTTTTTAAATGCTTTACTAAATGATGTCGGGGACTCATAGCCGCAAAAACTGGCAATCTCAGTAATTGTGGAGTAACTATCTGTAATAAGGAGATTTGCTGCCTTTTGAAGTCTAATAGATGTGATTTTTTCAAAAACATTCTCAGTCGTTTCTTCTTTAAATATTCTGTGAAAATGATATTTACTAGTACTATTCAACCTTGCCAATTCATCAAGTGAAATATCTGTACCAATATGCGTATAAATATAGTTTAAAGTGTTGTTCACTATTTGGGCTCGCAAGTGTTTTGTATCTCTTTTCATAATTTATTATATCTAAGGATAAGAATATTAGCAATAAGGAATAGTAAAAATATAATTTAAGATACAGCATTTATTTTTTATATATTCTATACTAGTAAAAACTAAGGAGAATATTATGTCAGAAGAAAATTCTTTTGTAGGATTTGAGTTTTTCCCAGCAGAACCAATTTCTAATAGTATTATGATTTATCATCCTTTTTCCTCTTTGGCAAACAAATATTTTTCAAATAAAGGTTATGATATTACTCCATTAGAATGTGATTCAATTAAAATTTCATTGGAAAATCTAAGTAAAAAAGAAAAAAGAGAGTTAGCAGAAGAAATAAAAGTTTTTTTAAAAATCTCAAGACAAAAAGTAATAAAAGATTTTTTAATTTATAAAAAATGGTATTAGTTTCTTATAACTAAAAAACTAGATAAAGTGCTGTCTATAGAAACTATTATGCAATATTATTTAAGTATCCATCATTGACGCGAAACTTTGAATAGCCTACTCTTCTCCTATAATTGTAGCAACAACTTTTCTACTTCCTCCAAGATTTCTGTGTTCACCTAAATATATGCCTTGCCATGAGCCAAGATTTAAAACTCCATTACTAATAGGAATAGTAATACTTACTCCTATCATGGCTGACTTTAAGTGTGCGGGCATATCATCACTGCCCTCATAAGTATGCTCAAAATAAGGCTTGTCTTCATCTGCAATATCATTAAAATACTTTTCCATATCACTTCGTACAGTTGGGTCACAGTTCTCGTTCAAAGATAAACTGGCACTGGTATGTTTCAGAAACAAATTAACAGTTCCTCTTGCGATATCACTTATTTGAGATAGGTTTTGTAGGATTTCGTCAGTGATTAGATGAAATCCTCTTTGTTTTGCGTTTAGACTAAATTCATGTTGTAATATCTTCATAAAAATATCTATATTTTAATATCTTCAAGCTGTATAACCGTAGCTGGTTTGGCTCTAAAAGTAGGACTCAAGCTATCAGCTTCAATCATATAAGGCATATTATCATGTAAGGTTAAAGCCTCTTGAGAAGTCCATTTTTCAACCAATACAAATTGGTTTTCATTTCCAGAAACTGCTTTTAGTTCATACTGCAAGCATCCTTCTTCCTTGGAGACCAATGGCAATAATTGATTATAAGCATCAATTTGCTTTTGTCTTTGACCTTGTTTTACTTCAATCATAATCAATAAAGATAATTCTTTTTTCATTCCAATCCCTTATATAATTTTTTATTCCAATGATCTACTTAGTTAGTAAAAGAATTTAACTTAGCAAGTACCAGATTACTTCCAGTATAAAAGTAGTGCTCTTTTATCACTCTTTCAATTTCATCTTTATTTCGTGTTTTAAGGGCATCCACTACTTTTTGGTGGTGCCCTTGGACTTCGTCCAAAGTATATAGATTGTATAAATTTTTTGAATACATCAGTAATGATTTTTTATTTATTTGTTCTAGGTTATACAGCAAAACTTTATTAGTTGCATACTTTAAACAGTGATCGTGAAACTGTCGACCATAGGAAGCAGTCACTTTTGAACTATTTGACTGATCGCACATTTTTAAAAGTAGTTCATCCAGTAAATCCATATCTTCTTGGGTTGCATGTATTGCAAAGCTGGTTGCTAAGGCTCCTTCTATGATACCTTGTGCTTGATAAGTATCAAAAATATCCACATCAGTTACAGCCTTAACAAAAACACCCCGTCGCTCTATTTGCTCTAAGATACCTAAGTTAACTAGCTCTTGCAGCGCTTCCCTGATAGGTACTCGACTCACTTCTAACTTATTTGCTAGATGAACTTCTTTTATTTGGTCGTTTTGTTTATACTCATCATTTAATATTGCATCACAGATATATTCAATTATGTTGTTTTTTAGATTTCTTTTTACTTGAGCTTTCAAAACTGTTAATCCCTTGTTTAAACGTATATGCTCAAAGAAGCATATTAAATCACGCCATTATAACATGGAATTAATGAACTGCTTTCATAAAATGTGTACTCAACACTATTTTTATTTATTTTGAAAACTGCACTTGCTACTGTGTTTTCATTATCAGGGTCATCTAGGTCTATTCTATATATAGGTAAAGCATTTCCTTTTGTATCTCGAAGAATTTCAAAGGGTTTGAGTTCCCTATTTTCTTTTGATATATCTGAAAAACGTTTTTGTCTATCATTTGAAGAATCTGTGATGATTTGATTTTTTTCATTTAAAGGAGCATATATGGCATGATTTGCATGTAATGATACTTTTTGTATTTCTTCCACACCAATATCACCTCCACCAAATTCAACACTAAGTAATCGTGGGTCTTGACTAGATGCCAATGAAAAGTTAAATCCACCCGTGTTTGCATTTTCCTTTAATAAGTCAATGGCTTCATCTAAAGAGGCACTGTTTAGGATAGCTCTTCCTAGAACCATTCTTGGAAGATCAGGTTCCACATCTTTTAGTCTTAGATTATTTACTGTTTGAACTAATCCTTTTTCATTTACTGCAAAGGTGTGTCCAGGAATAGAGCCAGGATAACAAAAGGAGATAAAAGAAGGTTGCTTAGGTATCGAGATATCTGCTATAAAACATTTTTTCAGAAAAAAAGGAAAACCATCCTCATTGTGGGCTAAACAGTTGCTGTTTGAAGGAACTTGCACTGTAGTACATCCATCGTTGGTATCTGCTAGTACATCTCCTCTACAATTCCAAGCAAAAACATCTATAAAAGGCAAATCAAGTCCAATTGCCAAGCCTTGTATTTCCTCATAGACCAAAGGAAATTTCTCTTTTGTATTTTTATGAAGTCGTTTCATAACATCTGAGTTTTTATGTGAAACTACCTCTTTCCACAAATCACTCTTAATAAGATGTTGCCAAACGTCTTTTTTGCCTGCTTCACCCAGTTTCATACCAACATCCCAAGCAGTTCCTCTAATTTCTAGCCATTTCAAGTTTTCATTTGTTTTCATTAATGTTCCTAATGTACATGTTTTAAAAAATCTGCTAGACGTTCATTTGGTGGATTTGATATGATTTCAGTGGGGTCACCATCAACAATAATATCTCCATGCTCCATAAATATAAGTCGCGAGCCTACTTTTTTGGCAAATGCCATCTCATGAGTAACTACTACCATCGTCATACCTTCTTTTGCTAGGTCCTGCATAACATTTAAAACTTCTTCTTTTAACTCTGGATCTAAAGCTGATGTTGGCTCATCAAACAACATCACTTTGGGTCCAACAGCCAGTGCACGAGCAATTGCAACTCGTTGTTGTTGACCACCAGATAACTCAGAAGGATAATGTCCTGCTTTATTGCCTAGACCAACTTTTTCAAGTAATTCCAAGGACTTAGCTCTTGCTGTTTCCTTGTCTACTTTTCGCACTTGTTTCATCCCAAACATTATATTTTCCAAAGCAGTCATTTGAGGAAATAAATTAAATTGTTGAAAAACCATTCCTGCTTCTTGTCTTATCTTATATAAAGTTTCATTATCTCCATTGACACTTAAATTATCAACAATTAAATCACCACCATTAATAGTCTCTAGAGCATTTATACATCTAATCAATGTTGATTTTCCAGAGCCAGATGGTCCTATTAGAACAACAACTTCTCCACTATTTATGCTAAGGTCAACATTTTTTAATACAACAAGATCACCAAATTGTTTTGTTACATTTTTAAATTCAATCATACTCATAATATCTTCATCCTCTTTTCTAATTTTCTCAATGTAAAAGAAATAATACTTGTCATAATCAAGTAAATAATAGCTACTGCTGTCCATATCTCAACTGCTCTAAAATTTGAAGCCATAATCTCTTGTCCAGTTCTAGTTAACTCACCTACCCCAATGACGATAAATAAAGAGGTGTCTTTTAAAGAAATAATAAATTGATTTCCTAAAGGAGGAATTAGACGTCTAAAAGCCAAGGGTCCAACTATGAGTAAATAAACTTTCCATTTAGGCAAACCAAGTGCCAAACCAGCTTCTGTTAAATTTCGATCCACTGAAAGAAATGCGCCTCTGACTATTTCTGCTATATATGCTGCAGAATTGAGAATAATTGCAACAATAGCTGCAGTGAAATTATCTATTCGTATATCCAATAAAACGGGCAATGCAAAATAAATAAACATAACCTGCACAACAATAGGAGTACCTCTTATTAACTCTACATAAGCAATTGCTAGGGCATTTGGAACTTTTCCACCATAGGTTCGTATCATTCCAACGAAAACTCCCAGAATTAATCCTCCAAAAAGCCCACCAATTAAAGTAATAGCAATTGTGGTTTTTGCTCCCTCCCATAACATAGGTAAATAATCTAAGATAACCGACCAATCAAGTTCCATAAAAATCCTTTACTAAAATATTTTTTATATTAATTTTATTTATTTGAATACTCCAAAAGTACTCAAAAAACTAAAAGGATAGTTTTATTAACTACCCTTAGTTTGAAAAAGTCTATTTTGCAGGAGGAGTAGTCCCAAACCATTTTTTATAAATATCGTTATATCTTCCATCATTTTTCATGTTTTTTAATACAGTATTTACTTTTGCAACCAGCTTACTTCCTTTTGGAAAACCAATACCATATTCTTGCGCCATCATTTGTTTACCAACAGCTTTAACTCTACCTTTCCCAGCTTCTTTTACGTAATAAAGTACATTAGGAGTATCATGCATAGCAACATCAACTCTTCCTGTTTGTAGTTCTAAATATGCATTATCGATATTTGGAAAAAGAATAATTTTTGAGTTTTTGAAGTTTGCTTTAGCGTAATCAGCAGCTGAAGTTCCCAGTTTTAACGCGATTGACTTACCATCTAAATCACTCTCACCATTAATTTCACTACCTTTTTTAACCATCAATAAAAAGCCACTATCATAATAACCATCAGAAAAATCAACTGCTTTTTTTCTTGATTCTTTTATAGTAATACCTGCTAATGCCATATCAATTTGTCCAGTTTGTAAAGCAGGAATAATTCCTGAAAAATCCATAGGTCTAAGTTCATAAGACATTTTAAGTTCTTTAGAAATTGCTTTTAGAATATCAATATCAAAACCGGTGTAAGAATTTCCCTCTCTAAACTCAAAAGGTACGAAAGACGTATCTGTTGCTACAACTATTTTATCTGCTGCGTTCAGTAAATTGAATGTCATCATTGACATTAAAGCTAATTTTAGTAATTTTCTCATTTTTTTTCCTTGTTATAAAATTTAAAAAGTAACGTTTGTTACACCACTTGACTCTTCTTGTTTAGACTAGAATTCTTTAAACTCCTTCTTTATAAATTGTATACAATCTTATTCTAATAACTAATTATTGTATACAATATTTATAAATTATATGTATATTAGAATAATAATGTAACTTAATTACTCATATAAGTATTTTGTGTAAATATTCTTATATGTCATATTTTAAAGAAGTTACTAATGCATCTAAACGAATTGACTTAAAAACTAAGAAAAGATGTGGAATTGTCACTTTTTAAGTGATGAGACGTTTATTAAAAATATTAATATAATTTTAGTCTCTATTTCAAAGACAAAGTTTGATATATTTTAAGTACCAAACAATTCAAAGAAAGAATATGAAAAATACCTCAACATTTATTCTGGCATTTATATTTATACTTCTCATTCAACACGCACAGGCTAAAGAATTGATCCTTGTGTTTGGAGACTATGATTCAAAGCCCTACACTTTTTTTACAAACCAAACTCTTAGTGGTGGTATCATAAAAGATATCATGGATCAAATTGGAGTAGAACTTAATATAAACATAAAATATGTAAATATTCCAAGTAAACGTGTGTCTAATTTTCTATTGGAGGGAAAAGTGCATGTGCGTCTTATTACAAATCCCAAATGGTTTAAAAATCACAAGCAGTTTCATTGGTCAACAGCCCTATTTCAAGATAAAGACAAAATAGTAATAAGGGAAGAAGACTCTGAGTTCATTAAAACAATAAGAGATTTAAAAGAAAAACGTTTGGGAACCATAAGAGGCTATAAATATCAGATACTAAAAAACAATAATATAATCAGAGATGATGTAAGAACTCTGGAGAGTAACTTTAAAAGACTTGATAGAGCATTTATTGATGCTTTGATTCATTCAGATATATTAATAGACTATTATATTAAAAGAAATCAAGCACGCTCCAAGTATATGGTACTAGAAGAAACCGCAAGTTCTCACTCCATACATGCAATGTACTCAAAGAATAATCTGTCATTATCTTATAAAGAAATAGCTGCTGCATTTATTAAGTTAAAGGAAAATGGAACCATCCAGAAAATTCTTGATAGGTATAAATAATGCTAATACTGTCCTGCATTTAGAATTAAGTCTCCTGTCTATGCATGAAATAATATAAAAACACAAAATTGCCACAATATTTATATAAAATATAATCAAGAAAAATATTAAGTAGTAAATATGAAAAAACAAAATGATACTATTAATAATACTGATGAAATAAAACAACTAAAGAAACTTCTTAGCGAATGTAAAAAAAACAGCAAAAAACTTGAACTCCGTTCCATAAAAGATACACTAACAAACTTATACAACAGGCGTCATTTTGATGACGTATTTCATCGCGAAATTCAACGAGCTGAGCGCGATAACAAAACACTCTCATTTGCTATTATAGATGTAGATAATTTAAAAAAATACAATGACTGCAACGGCCATGAAGCTGGGAATAATCTTCTTAAAAGTATCGCTGTTGCGTTAGATGAATCAGTCCACAGAGGAAGTGACTTTATTTTTAGACTGGGAGGTGAAGAATTTGGAATTCTCTTTACTGATTTAGATGAAAAAGAAGCCTTGAGTTATATAGACAATATAAGAGCTAAAATTCAAGATATGAATATCAGTCATTCATTAAACGATAATTTAAAAATAGCTACGGCATCTTTTGGATTAGTTGTGGTTGATTTTTCAAAAACAAGCATACATGAAACAGGTCTTTACTCAATGGCAGACCATGCTTTGCATGATGCAAAGCAAAATGGCAGAAATAGAGTTGTACTTTATGCCCAAGAAGGCGAAGAATTAGAATTCTTTTAATTATAGTACTTCATAGGATAACAAAAGTGCAGATTCAATCCATTAGTATTAACTTAATAAGATTTCTAAATAAAAAACTTTTGATACACTTTTGGAGTAAGCCCCACATAGGCTTTAAAATGTTTATTTAAGTGACTTTGGTCACTAAATCCACAACTGTATACCACATCAATTATATTGAGTCCTTGCTGTAATAGTTTTTTAGCTTGTTCTAGACGTTTGAACATCAAATATACATGAGGTGAGAAATGAGTATATTTTTTAAATAGTCTTAAAAAATGATACTTAGATACATCAATTTCACTAGAAATATCATCAAGAGTAATATCAAGACTCAGATTATCTTGCATATACTCTTTTGCTCTGATTATTGCAATATCATGTTTACTAAGTCCTCCTTCTTCATGTACACAAGTATTAGCTAATAGTATTTTATTAATTACTTCTATTAACCGACATTCATAATCTATTGTTGAAAGTTCATTCTTTTCAAATTCAGTCATGAGTGAAATAAATTCATTGGAAAGGGTTTCATTTTCCAAAAGCCCTGTTTTAAAATAAACCTGCTTAGAACTAAAATTTTCTTTTAACAGTTTAGTAAGATAAGAAGGTTGTATGTTAACTGCTGATTGAGAATAACTATGATGTTTAAGTGACCAATTTGAATGTGCTGTATCTGGATTCATAGTTACGATAGATTTTTTATTGACACTTTTAGTAGTCCCATCAATAAAACCATTCATTTGACCATTTGAAACCACGCCAATCACAAATTCTTCATGAATATGTTTATCAAAACCTGAGTCATTAAAAACGCTTTTACTTAATATCACATCTTCATGTTCTATTGGTTTCCACAGTTTTGACTCAAAATTCTTCTTCTTTTCATTTTTCATAATATCATTATAACATATATAAAGGTTCCAGATTTACATCAGTATACTATTTTTATATTAGCAATTTAATACAATATTTTATTTTTCCTCTATGTTATAGTTATAAAAATCATCAATTAAAGGAAACACATGTTTGGAGATTCAATACCTTATATCAATGAATTATTAACCTTAAGTTTTATAGCTATTTTTATGGCAATTAGTCCTGGTGCAGACTTTGTAATGGTTACGAGAAATAGTATTTTTTATGGAAGGAAATCAGGTCTTTATTCCGCGCTTGGTATTAGTGCGGCTATTTGGGTTCATGTGGCATACTCAATTGCAGGTCTCGCAGTTATTATTTCTAACTCAGTCATACTATTTTCCATCATCAAGTATTTAGGTGCAGCCTATTTGATTTATATTGGTTGGAAAACTTTTACTTCAAAATCAATTGTTTCAAAAGAAGGAAATCCAGGCAATACAGAGTTATCCAGTTTTAAAGCCTTTAAAGTTGGATTTATAACAAATGTACTTAATCCAAAAACAACAATATTCTTTTTAAGTATCTTCACTCAACTCGTAACCGTAGATACCCCAATTTGGATTCAATTAGTA
>Ga0209081_1002398_pt1 | contig 10878 bp, 10 predicted proteins | sample GOMGulsemesocosm_4_FD_184636 | JGI IMG/M metagenome (GOLD analysis project Ga0209081, IMG submission 184636) | Methane-oxidizing microbial communities from mesocosms in the Gulf of Mexico - GOM15B Gulf of Mexico (SPAdes) (version 2) | ecosystem: Environmental > Aquatic > Marine > Cold seeps... | reverse complement strand
ACGTTAAATTAAACAGCCCGATCACTTCGACAACGGTCTGGCTATGATTGGTTAAACTAAATTCATTATCCAATTGCTTCGCCTTTTTTTTCAAGTGGATAAGTAATTGCATCCCCGCACTGTCAATTTCAGGCACCGCCGACAAATCAAGCTGTAATTGTTGACCTGGCTTCAGCTGTGCTAATAATGTATTTTTTTGCTCCAAGACGGTGTAAATAGTCATCTCATCCGCTATCGAAATATGCGTCAGCGTATCGTTTTGCTCAGTTATATTAATCGCCATCGTTCACTCCCGAGTAGGACTTACGGTAAAATCAGTTTTGATACCGCAGCCAATAGCATGGGTGGCTGGAAGGGTTTAACTAACCACGCTTTCGCACCCGCCGCGCGCCCAGCTTGTTTTTTCTCATCCGACGCTTCCGTGGTTAACATCATCATCGGGGTAAATTTATAGGCTGGCAATTTTTTAGCCTCTTGCACCAAGGTAATACCATCCATATTGGGCATATTAACGTCCGTTATCAACAAATGGATTTTCACCCCATCCAGCTTTTTCAGCGCATCAACCCCGTCAACCGCATCGATCACATCAAAACCGGCGCCCTTTAAAGTTAGTCCAACAACCTGTCTGATAGAGGCCGAATCATCGACAATCATGATAGTTTTTGCCATGGTCTACTTCCTTCTACTTATTTAAATTTTAATTATTCAATCCGTTAAAAAAACGTTAACTCTTCTTCTTCCGTTTTCGCGGGCTGAATTTCAAGGTCACCGCCTACGGTTGCATTATGGTGCTCCAATTCTTCAGGCATCGTATAACGCTGCGCCATGCTGTCGAGCAGATTTTCATCAGTCACTAATTGAGGGCTCCGGTCTTTCAAACTCAGGCACTTATGACTTTCAATCATTGCGTTAACATCACCGATATTAAGCTCAGCGTGTTCCAGAATTTGGGTGACTCGATCTTGGAATTGCAAAGCCGTAATCACCGAAAATATTTCCGTCTGCACGCGTTCATTACCTTCAGTGAGCGCATCGGTTTTTTCCTTAAAGGCATTCAACGTACTCTCGATGTCATTCAATACCGTATCGATATAACCTTCTGAGGCTTTGATACTCTCGGAGTAGCTATCACCGCTCAATTCAGCGGTACTGAGTGTGCTTGCAATCGAAGAGGTGATAGATTCAGTCGTTTGACTAATCCGGATCCCCGCATCGGAGGAGGTTTGCGCTAAGCGTCGAACCTCATCGGCAACAACCGCAAACCCTCGCCCATGCTCACCCGCCCTAGCCGCTTCAATGGCTGCATTTAACGAGAGCAGATTGATGTTATCTGCAATATCGCGAACTTCTTTGGCCATACTATCGAGCTGCTCGGTATGTGATGACAGCTGTTGAACTTGAGCCAACATCGACACCTTAGCCTCATTCAACACATTCAACTCATCAACAACACCGCGTAAAACTTTTTTAGATTTCGCCAACAAGTTTTCTACTAAATCACCGCCACCAGCTTGCTGATCGGCTTGCAACTCACTAATCGAGGCCGTCATTCCAGCAAAACGCTCGCTTAAATTTGATATTTCAGTTTCTGTGAGACTTCTTGACGCGCCAATTTGTTTTATCAAAATAGGTAACACATCGCTCAACAACTCTTCAAATGCAGCGACATAACGTTCGGCACTATCAAGCCCCGTTTGGTTCTCAATAACACCTTGCTGCTCTTTTTGATGATCTTTTAGACAGCTATTTAAACTGCTATACAAAACAGCACCCACGACGACACCGCTGAGCGCCAACAAACCCAACAGAATAATGCCATTAGTCAGATCCAAGTCACTCAACCAAGAGAAACCAATCCCTAGCAACACACCAATACCAACTGGAAACAGGTAAAAAAACGCTTTATTTTTCATATTATTCATACGCTTGAATTTAGTAACAACAGAGCCAAACCTTAAGTAAACAACCGTTTAGAAACTCCCACTAAGGTAAAGCCTAGCTGAAGATTGGTTAAATACAACGGCTTGCAGGAATTACTAACGCCCTTTTAACTTGAAAAATAAAACAGATATAATCAGCTGAAATAAGTAGCATTTAATAACCCGACATTTTGCAACCGTACTCACGCCGAACACAGCCACGACTAAACCAGCGGCCTTAAATATGACTAGTAGCCCCCGATGAAAACACTTCCCGCCTTACCTAAAAATCACTCAGCCACTCTGTGGTTATTATGGATCAGCAGCGGCCTAACCTTTGAAAGTATCGCGCTGTATTACCAGTACGTACTGGACTTCCCACCCTGCGTAGTCTGTATTCATGTACGTATTCTATTAGCCAGCGGCTTGTTGCTATCGTTAATGGGTTTTTCCTTTCGCCGCCACCGCTCCGCTAGAAGCATGGTCCTAGTACTGATGTTGGCGAATTACAGTGCATTAATCGAACGGTCATGGGAGTTATTAGGTACCGAGCGTGGTTTCATTATGGGCAGTTGCAGCTTCGACATCGGTTTGCCAAAATGGTTCGCTCTCGACCAATGGTTCCCGCTCATATTCAAAGTACATAGCACCTGCGGTTACACTCCAGAAATGGCCTTTGGCATCAGCATGGCAGAAGCATTATTCGTTTTATTTTGTCTGATGTTCAGCGTTATTCTCTACTTGCTTTACCGCGAGTTTCACGGCATACAAAACAATCGCTGCTAGGGAAAAAATAACAGTTTCAACGCCATTAACAATGTAATACAAACAATCAACGGTTGAATCAAACTGGTGCCCTGACTCATCACCCTATTTGACCCCAAGCGCGCACCGATGATTTGCGCAACCGACATGTACAGCGCCAGCTCCCATATCACATCACCGTGCAAGGCAAACAATAACGCCGATACGCCGTTGATTGCCAAGATCAACACCTTGGTTTGCGCCGTCGCTTTCGATAAATTATAACCACTCAGGCAAACAAATAAGAACGGTAAAACTGAGCCCATCCCTGGGCCAAAAAAACCACCATATAAACCAATCGGAAAAGCCGCAAACAAACTAAATGACAGCGCCGACAAGCGCGCCACCGAGCTCTTATCGGACACCCGAGGTGAGAATAAAAAATACAGCGCAACCATTATCAGCAGAACGGGGGTCAGCCGTAACAACAATTCATTTCCCATACGCTGCGCGAGTAAGGTTCCACATACCGAACCTAGTACGGCCAGTACGATGGAGTAACGAATCTCTGTTAAATTAATATAACCTTTGCGGAAAAAATTCCAACTCGACGAAAGCGTGCCTAAAGCGCTTTGCACCTTATTGGTTGCCAAAGCATTAATCGGCGGCAGACCAAACCAGAGCAGAATAGGCAGGGTTATCAAACCGCCAGCACCCGCTATCGAGGAAATATAACCCGCCACAAAGGCGACTACACTGAGGCTTAAAATCATTAACGGTGTCAACTCGGTAGCAAGCATGCTCAATCACTGTAAACTAAAAATACCGCGCATTTTAGCACTCAATAATAAACAAACATAAAACCTCAACGATTGGCTGCTACGCTAGAATAGGCTTTCAGCATAAACAACAACTTTAAAGCCGACGTGAGCATTGCCAAACAACCGTCAAAACTCAGCCTACCGCAGGTAAACCCAGGGGTTAGTAGCGTACTACAATACCTTGCCCTCAAGTTTCCAGGCATCCCCAGCAACGTTTGGCGGCAACGTATGGACGATGGCAAAGTGCATTGGCACGACGGCCGCTTAATCACCCCAACAACTGCCTATCAACCACAACAACGCGTGTATTATTACCGTGAAGTGAATAAGGAACCCTGTATTCCATTTGACGAAGAAATATTATTTCAAGACGAGCAGTTATTGGTTGCGTATAAACCCCATTTTTTACCGGTAACTCCCGGTGGCGCTTATATCAACGAATGCCTACAAAACAGGTTACGCGACAAAACAGGCATCAGCGAACTGCAAGCCTTGCATCGACTCGATAGAGACACCGCCGGCTTGGTGTTATTTTCCATTCAGCCCAAAAACCGGCAGTTATACCACCATTTATTTGCCAGTCGAAAAATACAAAAAACCTACCAAGCCATTGCACAGATCCAAGCAGGTAGCGTATACGTCGGGCAGCATTGGCAGCTAAAAAACCGCTTAGTTAAATCAACCCCTAGCTTCCTCATGAAAATAACCGACGGCCCAGCCAACAGCCATTCAAACATCAAGTGTGTACGGATATCCGCGCACAAAGCGCTCTTTGAACTAAGCCCTATCAGCGGTAAAACCCACCAGTTACGCGTACATATGCAGTCGCTGGGCATACCGATTTTGCATGACCGTTATTACCCGGTATTAGCCGACAAACAAGACGATAATTACTCACAGCCACTGCAATTACTGGCCAAAAGCATCCGCTTCATCGACCCCATCAATCAGCAAGTTCGATTATTCAGCTGTCACAAAAACTTATCTTTAACTTAAGCGCAATTGCTAAAAGCTAGCTTCGATAAATAGTCTCTATCAAGTGATAACCAAACTTAGTCTTCAGCGGCCCGTGTACCGTTAATAGTGCTTTTTTGAAGACAACATTATCGAATGCTTTGAGCATGGTACCCGGCGAAAACTCACCGAGATCCCCACCTTTCTTGGCTGAATTACATACCGAGTGTTTTTTCGCCAATTGAGCGAAGTCGGCTCCCGAGGCGAGTTGTTTCTTAAGCTTGTCTGCTTCTTCTTTACTTTTAACCAATATATGTCTTGCACACGCCTTAGCCATTATTCCTCCTGCTAAAAATTACCTAGATCTTTCATTCAATACGACTGGCAACAATACCCCGTTTTTATCTCAGTTGCCGTTCCATTAATTGAGCCGCGGCAATGGCCAATAAGCAATAGGCTGCAAAAAAATAGAAACCGCTGCCCAATGTCGCGGTCATTTGCACGGTATTAATTGAGTACTCATTGGCGTTGATCGTTAAAAACGTCACCATCAAAGCCATTATAAACACATCCGACATCGACCACTTACTGAGACGGCTATTCAATGTTAACAAGGTCTGTTTAACTGCTCTGTTTTTCAAACAACAAGCCCCACTCAACAGCAATATTTTAAACACTGGGATAAGCACCCCAAACAAACCAATAAGCAAGCCCACCAACACATGCCCCTGCGATACCAGTTCGCTCACTGTCCCCATCAAGCTTCGGCTTGACTTAAACACCGTCACCCTGCCCTCAATATCAAGTTGCTGCAAGAATGATTGCAGCATCGTATGGATCAGTTGATAGCTTTGCTGCTGCCCCGTCAACGCCTCCGCCGTCATAAGCAGCACATCACGCCGATCAACCGTCGCTTCGATACTCATCAATGGCTGGGTTAAACCCGGCACTAAAAGCACCATGGATAATGCAAACAAGCTTATCGGTAAGTACTTAGCCATCTAGACCCTCCACCATTAAACCCCAAGAAAAATTTGACCATAGGCTCAGCCAGCCCGTTAACAGAAAAATCACCGCCATACCTAACATCAAGTGGCGGTTTTATTTTGCCATACAACATTCAGATAAGCCGCCGCAATAATCAAACTGGCACCAATAAAGGTGCTTATAGGGGGGATTTCTTGATAAAAAACAGCCCCTAATAACATCGCGAACACCACTTGCAAGTAGGCAAAGCTGGTCGCCCGGCTCGCCGTCTCTGTTTGCATCGCCCGTGTAAGAGCAACCTGCCCCACTTGGGTAAACACTCCCACCGCCAGCAAATACAGCCAACTCATGCCTTCCGGCATGACAAAATCATCCCATAGTAGAAAGACACTACAGGGCAAAGAAACTAACGGAAAATAAAATACGATCACCAACGGGTGCTCAGTTTTAGCCAGCGATCTAACCAACACGTAGGCTACCGCACTACCGAAGGCTCCCGCCACCGCCACCCAAACCGCGAAATCATCGACGTCTTGTTCTACCGTAGAAAAAACCAGTTCGGCACGAACAACAAACAATAACCCAATAAAACTCAAGGCAATACAAGCGAGGGTCGCTAGCGAAAAACGCTCTTTCAGAAAAATCAACGCCAATCCAGCAGTAAACATCGGATGCATATATTGCAGCACCGTGGCCTCGGCCAACGGTAGTTTGGTGAGTGCATAAAACACACAATTTAATGCCACAAACCCGACCAAACCCCGTGCAAACAACAAGGCCTTACGCTGCCCGAAAAGTCCGAGCTGCAAACGCTTCAGCGACACATAGCTGATCAGCAGCGACACCACTGATCGAGCTGCCACAATTTCCAGCACCGGTATGCCTTCACCCAGCAACTTAACAAATAGCGACATGACACTAAATGCCAAGGCACTCATAATCATATAACGCGCACCGACCGGTAAGCGTTGTAATAAAGGAAACTCAATCATTCATGCAGACGTACTAAAATCAATAAAGAAGCTCGGTATTTTATCGCAATATAACTCAAACTGACTATCGTCAATGTACTCAAGAAACACCCCATCAGCCAACGGCATGAATATCCCTCATATCAAATAACGATAAATTATTGACTCCATGCTAGTAATGAGGAATGCTAACTCTACTAATGGATTAGTTAAGGTATATAAATGGACTTAAACGCCCATATTTTGATCATTGATGACGTGGTCGACAATATTCAAGTTGCAATGAATCTCATGAAAGAGTGCAGCTATAACTTCTCGTTTTCAACACGGGGGGCTGAAGCACTGAGTTTGATAGAACAGTCACCGGTGGCATTTGATTTAATCTTACTCGACATTATGATGCCCGGCATCGACGGTTTCACCGTCTGTAAAAAACTCAAAGCAAACCCGAAAACGAAAGATATTCCCATTATATTTTTAACCGCTAAAGTAGATATTGACTCTATCTCCAAAGGCTTTTCGGTCGGTGCGGTCGATTACATCAGTAAGCCTTTTCATGCCGAAGAGCTGATAGCTCGAGTACAGACACACCTGCAACTACACCGCGCCAAGAAACTCTTGCAAGCGAACAATATAAGCCTAGAAACTAAAATTAAGACCCAGCACCAACGACTCCTTACTGAGCTCGAAGAAAACCAAAAAGAGATCATTTGGATGTTAACCGAGCTCATGGAAGCCACCTCGGATGAAACCGGCAAACATATTAAACGGGTGGCGGAAATATCTGCTTTATTGGCTCAGCACCACCCGACACTCAGCGAAGAAGACGTCGATACCTTATTTCATGCCTCACCGATGCACGACATCGGCAAAATGACCGTACCGCATGAAATATTACACAAACCCGGGCGTTATACCGAAGAAGAGTTTATCGTCATGCAAAGCCATACCAGTAATGCTTATAACTTATTGCGTTCATCAAAACGTAAACTCATCAAAGCAGCCGCCATTATTGCCCATCAACACCATGAAAAGTGGAATGGTAAAGGCTACCCTCGGCAATTAAAAGGTGAGGAAATTCATATCTACGGGCGAATTGTTGCCTTGGCCGATGTGTTTGACGCACTAAGTCACCCGCGTTGTTACAAAAAAGCCTGGAAGATGGATGAAGTGATTAACTATATTGTGGAGCATAGCGGCAGCCAGTTTGACCCCGCGCTCGTCGATATATTTACCCAACATATCGATGACTTTAAAGAAATCGCATTTCAGGCCTAGCCTGCCTGAGTTAAAAGCCAGATGATGGCCATCCTAAACACGCTAAGAGTTAATGAGCTTCGCCGTTTCAGGCTCCTCGTACAAAGCTTTATTCTCATCCTCATCAGCGGTTACTCGCTCAGCTTACAGGCTGAGCCGCATGGGCTAGAGCTCACTCAGGCCGAACGCTTGTGGATTAAGAATAATCCTGTGATCTCGGTCGGGGGTAGTCAGGACTGGAGACCGTTTAACTTCATAACAAAAGACGGCCAATATAGCGGTATCGCCAACGACTATATGACCTTAATTGCGCAAAAAACAGGGCTAAAGTTTGACGTTAGTATTGATCAATGGAGCCGCAACTTACAAAAGATAAAAAATAAGAAAATAGACCTGTTACCGGCTGTTTATTTCACCGAAGAGCGGGAGAAGTACCTATCATTCTCTCCCGCTTATTTTGAAATGCTCGACTATTTTTTTATCCGTGACGACCTCAACATCAACACGCTTGAAGATTTAGCGGGTAAACGCGTTGCCATCCCCAAGGGGTACGCGCATGAAGAGCTAATAAAAGAACACTTCCCGAAGTTGATCATCATTCATGTCGACAGCTTTACCAACGCCATAGAAGCGGTCTTAGAAAACCGCGCCGATGTTTTATATGATACCTATGCATCACTCACTTACACCTTAAAACAAGAGGGCATTAATACCATTGTCCCGTTTAAATCCACCCGACACCTAGGTAAAAACTCGATTCATTTTGTCAGCCAAAAAGAGGCGACCACCCTATCATCCATCATTAAAAAAACCATTAACGCCATATCTGAACAAGAAAAACAGCAGATATACAATCAATGGCTTGGCCAAGCCAGTAACACCCCCGCTTTGCAGCTAAGTAGCCAAGAACGTCTGTGGATTGAAGCCCACCCTGTTATCCGCTATGGGGCAGAAAAAGATTGGGCCCCTTTTGATTTTGTCGATGCCGAGGGACGGCATACTGGTTTAGCGGCCGATTACTTACAACAAATCAGCCTTTTAACCGGCTTGCAGTTTTCCGCGACCATTGATGACTGGCCTAAGCTGCTACAACAAGCCAAACTCAATCAACTCGAGCTACTACCCGCGATATATTACACCAAGCCTCGCAGCCAATTTTTACGTTTTACCCAGCCTTACCAACCCATATTGGAGTATTTCTTTATTCGGAACGACGTCGTCGCAGACAATATGCAACAGTTAAACGGTAAAACTGTTGCCGTACCAAAAGGTTACGCCAACATCAGCACGCTACATAAACACTACCCTCAATTAAAGGTACTAAAGGTTGATAACCTAGCGATGGCGATAGAAAGCGTCATCGAAGGAAAGGCCGATATCTTACTCGGTTCCCACTCAGTTATTCATTACGCACTACAGAAAAAAGGCATCAGTAATATACGAGCCTTTAAAGCACAATCCAATAAAAACCGCCAACTAGGCATGGCCGTTAACAAAGAAAACAGCGTGCTCGCTAATATTCTTGATAAGGCCTTACAGACCATTTCAACAAACAATAAAAACACACTGCAAGAAAAATGGTTATCCGCTAAACCCGGTTCCAGCCTTATCCCCCTCAATAACAGCGAAAAACAGTGGCTTGACCAACATAAAACCATCCGTTTCACCGGTGACCCGAACTGGTTACCCTACGAAGCATTCGACCCGCAGGGAGGCTATATCGGCATCGTTGCCGACCACCTCAGAATCATCGAGAAAAAGCTCGGTATCACCCTCGAGATAATTCCAACAAAAAGCTGGAAGGAATCTGTGCAGAAGGTAAAACAAGCCGAGGTTGATATCCTATCCGAAACAACTGACTCAGACTTAAAATCCCACTTAATATTCACCGATTCTTACATTTCTAGCCCGATCGTCATTATCATGCGAAATAACGCGGATTATGTGGAAAATATTGAGCAAATAAACCACCTCAAAATAGCGGCCATTGATGGTTACGGCTATATATCTCAAATCACCCAACAACACCCTGAGTTATCACTGAACTACGTCGATTCTATTCAACAAGGGCTCACCAATGTATCCACCGGTAAAGCCGATGCATTGTTAGCGACCTTGGCGCAAGCCAGCTTCCACATCTCTGAATTAGGTATTAATAATATTCGCATCGTCGGTAAAACCGCCTTCACCACGAGGCTGGCCTTCGGCATCAGTCAGCAATACAGCCCCTTAGTCCCACTATTTAATCGCGCCCTAGCATCTGTGACTCCACTTGAGAAACAAGCCATTTTCGATAAATGGGGAAAAGAAAAGTTTGTCGAAAAAACTGATTATAAATGGCTCGCTAAAATAGTCGCTGCGCTCGTTTTATTCATGCTATTGATGTTTATCTGGAACAGAAAACTAGCAAAAGAAATGGCCTTAAGGGCCAAGGCTGAGGCCCAAACCTTAGCTATTATCGACTCAATTCCACTGCAAATAATGATCCTCTCTGAAAAAGGAAATATTTTATCCGCTAACCCGAAAGCCCTAGCGGATTTCAATATTAATAACAATGATCTCGAACACTACCATATATCCAGCTTTTACCCCGATAAACAACAGCGTTTAGAGGTTATTGAGCAGCTGAGTCACTCCACAACGGTAGAACAAAAAATCATACCGTTCCAACGCACCAATAAACCGGCTAGATCAATGATGGTGTCTATCATCTCCATCCAATACCATCAACAAAACGCTTTATTAACGGTTGCCGTTGATATAACCGAGCGCTTAGAAATAGAAGAAAAATTACACGCCGCAAGCCGATCAAAGTCAGAGTTTCTCGCCAATATGAGCCATGAAATTCGCACCCCGATGAACGCTATTATTGGTTTCACCGAGCTACTCAGTGAACAGCTGAAAGATCAAAAGTTAAAATCTTTTGTCAACACCATTCAATCAGCCGGTAATAATTTACTGACCTTAATTAATGATGTGTTAGACCTCTCTAAAATTGAAGCTGGGAAATTGAAGATCGAAAAAACGCCCTGTAATCCACACCGAATATTTACCGAACTGGGTAATATATTCATGTTAAAAATGCGTGAGAAAGACATTGATTTTATTATTGAGGTTGAGCCGAACATCCCTAGCAGCTTATACCTAGATGCCACTCGATTACGCCAAGTGATGTTTAATTTAATCGGTAATGCGGTTAAGTTTACCGACAAAGGATTTGTT
>Ga0209081_1002393_pt1 | contig 10900 bp, 10 predicted proteins | sample GOMGulsemesocosm_4_FD_184636 | JGI IMG/M metagenome (GOLD analysis project Ga0209081, IMG submission 184636) | Methane-oxidizing microbial communities from mesocosms in the Gulf of Mexico - GOM15B Gulf of Mexico (SPAdes) (version 2) | ecosystem: Environmental > Aquatic > Marine > Cold seeps... | reverse complement strand
ACTTTCAATAGCCATACGCATAGCAACAATTTTTTCTTGCATAAAGCTATTATCAACAGCATCGGCAACAAGGGTTAACCCTGTTGTCATCGGAATGCCCGATTTTAAAATAATACCAAAACTATGAGAAAATCTGGCTAAAATTGAACGTTCTATAATGCTACCAATAATAGGCAACTTTATTTTTCGCTTATCCCATTGAAAGCGACCCTTCTCTGTTTTTAACGATTTTTTAAATGCAAAATAAGCCGCCGCACAAGCAACTAACATGTAAGGCCAATAGTCTAGAAAAAGGTTTGAACTGGTAATTAAAAATTTGGTTGCTAAGGGTAAATCTGCACCTAATTTGGCAAACATACTGGCAAAAGTAGGTATAACAAAAATATTTAAAATAATTAATGCAGCAGCAAGCGCAATCAATACCATGGTTGGATAACGTAATGCTGTTTTAATGCGTTTTCTTGTCGCTTGCTCTCGCTCTAGGTAAGTTGTTAACTTCAAAAAAGACTCTTCTAGCTGACCTGTGTTTTCGCCTACATGAATTAAAGAAACAAATAAATTTCCAAAAATATCAGGATGTTGGTTTAATGCTGAAGATAAAGTGTAACCACCCTCTAGTTGACTACCTACATCAAGTAATGCTTTTTTCAATGTTGCTGAGTTACTCGACTCCGACATGCCGTTTATTGCGCGTAAAATAGGCACACCAGAGCGCATTAATGCATACATTTGTCGCGAGAAAATAATCAGTTCATCTAAAGAAACCTTATTAAAACCAAAAATCTCACTAACATCTTTACTGGCAAGGCTTTCACTTTTACTTGTTGTGGAAGTTGAGATTGATATCGGGGTAATGCCTTTTTGAAGCAATTGCTCGGCTACCACGGAAGTATTACTTGCTTCCATGGAGCCTTTGACTTGGCTACCGCCACTGTTACGACCGATATATTTAAATGATGCCATAAATTACTCTTCTAATGCTCTAAAGAGCGGCTTACAAATTACTTAACGTCAACTGTTTCAACTAAACGTAATACTTCTTCTACCGTGGTTACACCCTGCGCAGCATAATCAAAAGCAGCAAGAGCTAAGGGAGTAAAACCAGGGTTTTCTTTAGATAGCTTAGTAAAGGCTTCAGTGTCGTCACGTTTTAGTGCCGCCATCATTGGCTCATTCATTTCTAATAATTCAAATACACCAACTCGGCCTTTATAACCCGTATATTGGCAACTTTGACAACCTTTCCCGCTAACAAATTTAGTTGTATTGGCTCTATCACCTGCTAAATTAGTTAACCATAATAACTCTTGAGGCTCGGGTTTGTGCTCTTCGCTGCAACTTTCACAAACTCGACGTACTAAACGCTGAGCAATAATAGCGCGCAAGGAACTGCCCACTAAAAAGCCAGCAGCTCCCATGTCAATTAACCTCAACGCACTGGTAATTGCATCGTTAGTATGTAATGTGGATAACACTAAGTGACCCGTTAACGCGCCTCGCAAACCAATTTCTACGGTTTCTTGATCACGCATTTCACCAACCATCATAATATCTGGATCTTGACGAAGTGCAGTACGTAATACCGTTGAAAAGGTTAAGCCTATTTTTGGGTTAACTTGTACTTGGTTAATACGTGGTAAACGATACTCAACCGGATCTTCAACGGTTATTATTTTTTTACTCGCTTCATTTAGCTCACTTAACGCGGCATAAAGTGTTGTAGTTTTACCGCTACCTGTGGGGCCTGTAACTAATACCATGCCATGAGGTCGAGTAATTTGATGGCGCACACGCTTGACTAAATCATCTGGCATACCCGTTTGGTCAAACGATAACAAGCCAGCAGACTGGTCAAGTAAACGCATAACTACTGATTCACCATGTTGCACTGGCATGGTAGACATACGTACATCAATACTGTGCCCTGATATTTGCAAATGAAAGCGACCATCTTGTGGTAGGCGCTTTTCTGAAATATCTAAACCTGCCATCAGCTTTAAACGTAAAACCATAGCAGAGGCTATTTTATTTTCTTTTAATATGCTTTCTTGTAACACACCATCAATACGTTGACGAATGCGTAACTGATTTTCATCTGGTTCTATATGAATATCTGAAGCGCGCATTTGTACAGCATCTTCAAACACTGATTGTAATAATTTACCAACAGTTGCATCGCCCGTTTCATCAATAAAAGAGGTTGATAACTCAAAACTTGATGATTCTTCATATTCTTCTTCTAATTGACTTGCAAAAGATTCAATATCAGCAGTTCTACGGTAAAGTCCGTCAAATGCTTCAAACATTTGCGAGTCCATTACCACAGCAAGCTCTAAACGTTTAGGCGCTAACATTTGTTCGAGTTGATCAATGGCATTTAAATCAGCAGGGTCACTCATACCAATAACAACTGAATCACCTTTATCTTCAACAATCAATGCGCGTAATCGTCTGGCATGTACTTCGGATAATAAACTTGCACTTTCAGTGGCAATACGGCGCTGGCTAATATCCAAAAAAGGCACGTCTAGTTGTTGTGCTAAAAACTCTAAAAGTTGTCGCTCAGACAAATAACTTAATTCAATTAGCGTATCGCCTAATTTTCGCCCTGTATTCTTTTGGCTATTTAACGCCTGCATTAATTGTTCGTTGGTAATTATATGCTCGTGAACAAGTAAGTCGCCTAAGCGCATTTTTAATTTGGGAGCTGCCATGTTATTTATTCTCCTAGAGCTTGCATGCGTTGCTGTGCAAATTTAGCTGATGATGCCGACAAGTCTGCCTTAGTTAACGCAAGTGCATATTCATTAATAGCCAAAGGAAACTGGCTATTTTTATCATATACAATGGCTAATCCTAAATGCCAACGACCACTATACGGTTGCATTTTAATAAGTACTTGATAAGCACTTATTGCGCCTGAGTATTGTTCAATTTTTTGAGCAACATTAGCGAATGTTACTTGGTATTCTTCTTGTTCAAGGCTAGCCAGAGGTTTTAGCGTATTAAAGGCGGCTTGATGTTGCCCTTGTGAAAGATGAATTTTTGCTTTCAATAACCTTAACTCATCATCTTGCCTGTCTAAAGCAATGCCTTGAGATAATAAATTCACCGCTTGCGAATAAGATTTTCGCCCAAACCAGAGTGCAGCAAGCTTTTTGCGAGCCTGCTTATGTTTAGGCTCAATGATCAATATTTCTTCAAACAACTGCTCTGCTTTAGTTATTTCATTAACATTAACCGCTTTTTCCGCTCTCACTAGTTTTTGAGCCACTAGCTCTTTTGATGTTAATTGACGTCGAGACACTGACATTTTAGCAATTTTTGGTGCAATAACGACTTTAGGCGCAACCTTTTCTATTATGATTTTAGTTTCTTTTAAAGAAGCGGTATCGCTCACCTGTACTGGTAATTTTACTGGTAAAGCTACTGGTAAAGTTAGTTTTTGCGCTGCATTTTCCTGTTTAACTACCACAGGTATAGATGTTGTTTGCTCTGGTACTTGCTCTTTAACTTTAAGGTTTGATTTTACTAACAACTGTTCTTTTGCTTGAGTAGCTTGAGTGCTTACCTTTTGTTGAGATGTTTGTTTATGCTCTTGCATTGCAATATTTTTAGCGGCACGATCTTGTAGATCTAAAATATAAAAAGCAAGTGCATTTAAGCTCAGTAAAACAACAACACTGATTAATACCACTTTTAACGTAGAAGGATTTCGACCTGCTATTGCGGGCATAGGAGCTTGCCCTTGCTCAGGCGCACGCTGATCTAAATCTTTTAGCATTTGATTTATAACACTCACAATGCAGCCCCTGAGATATAAAAAGAATAAACAAAGTAACCAAAAACAAGTAATAGCAAACTTGCCATACTTATCGTTAACGCATTTACTGAACCAACATGGCCAACTTTTCTAAAGTCACCAGAGATGCTTTCAGTGTCTCTAATTGCAGCATTGAGCTGTTTTTTGGTCATTTGATAATGCCCTTCACCATAACTTAACATTAACATTTTATGACATAACACATTTACTATTCGCGGTATCCCTTTACTCGCCTTAGCTATTTTATTACATATACTATGCGAAAAAAGCGCCGCACCTTTATAGCCGGCTACTTGTAACCGATAATGTATATACTGCTGCACTTCTGTATTATTCATAGCTCTTAGTTGATAAGAAAAAGTAATGCGCTGACGAAGCTGACGAAACTCAGTTTGTGCAAGGCGCTGATCTAGCTCTGGTTGAGCAAACAAAACAACTTGTAATAATTTGCGCGTTTCAGTTTCTAAGTTAGTAAACAAACGCAAAGCTTCAAGGCTTTGCTCTGGTAGTGCTTGAGCTTCATCAAGAATAAGTACAACAGAGTGACCTTTGCTATGTAATTCTAATAACCTGTTTTGAATTCTTTGAGTTAATAACTGAGCTGACATCCGCTGTGCTTGCTTAACACCTAATTCAAGTGCTACAGCTCGCCTTAATTCATCGGGGTTCAAATAAGGGTTTGGAATATAAGCAGTTACAAAATGTTCAGGAATTTCATTAAGCAACTTTCGACATAGTAAGGTTTTTCCTGTTCCTACTTCACCAATAACTTTAATAAAACCCTCACCTGTTTTTAGTGCCGTCATTAAGACCGCTAGTGCCTCGTTATGAGGCTCAAGAGCTAAAAAAAAGTTCGTATTTGGCGTCAAAGTAAAAGGTAACTCTGTTAAGCCAAAATGGTATAAATACATAAGTGCTTATCTGTTTGTTAAGAGCCTACTCTATTCATTATTAATTGCTTCATCTTCTTCTGGAAACCATTTTTTTAATAATGAACGAGCATCTTGCAATTGCGTTTTCCATGTGTCTTGACCAATTACCACAGGTTTAAGTAAAATAACTAATTCTCGTTTTTGAGTAGTTTCACTTATACTTTTAAACAAGCCGCCAAATAAAGGTATATTACCTAGCAGAGGTGTTTTCGATTCTTTATCTATGCTGTATGTTTCAATCAAACCACCAATTACCACTATTTCACCTGACTTAGCTCGAATAATAGTATCTGATTCACGAACACTGCTTTGTGCCAATGGCAAAATTAATTCATCACCACCTAGTTGTATGGTTTTATTTTGTTCGGCAGTTAAAGTAACAGACGGATGAACATGTAAAATAACACTGCCATCTTCAGCTATTTGTGGTGTAACATCTAAAGCAATGCCTGAAAAAAATGGGGTTAACTCAACTTCTGGCGTTGTAGTAGTTGAAGTGCCCGTTGTGGTAGTACTTGAAACATCAGTAACAAAATATTCATCTTGCCCTACTTTAATTACTGCTTTTTGATTGTTAGTTGCGGTAATTCTTGGGCTAGAAAGTACTTGTACATTACCCTGAGTTTGCAGTAAATCAATAACACCACTAAAATCAGGACCTGAGAAGCTTAATGAGGTGGCTCCCCCTATACTACTTGAAATAGGATTTCCGCTAATATTACCACTGGTGTTAAAAGTAAAATTAGTACTACCCAAGCTACCTAATACTTCATCCCAATGAATACCTTGCTGATAATCATCATTCAAAGTAACTTCCATTATTTTAGCTTCAATAATAACTTGGCGATGTAAGTGAGTTTCTGTGTCAGAGATAAACTTTTTAACTGCCGAAATTTCTGTTGGTAAAGCCCGCACTGTCACTAAACCTGCCAGCGGTGAAATAATGATAGAACGTCCAGCTTCAGTGCCAACAAAGGCCGTAAGTGTTTCTTTTAATTCACTCCAAAAATCAGATTCATTTTCAGTGTAAATATTAATGCCACTATTACTGTTTTGATCATTTTGATTGTTCTGGCTGTTACTATTACTACTATTGCTGCTATTACTACCACTACTATTTTGATTACTACTATTACTACTATTACTACTACTATTTGGATCATTTTCTGAAACACCGCCAGAATTTATGCTGGTGCTAGAAGTACCAAAGCGTTTCAAGAATAAATAATTCAAGGCAATAGTTTCTGTGCGAATTCCAGCAGGAAACACCTTAATAACATTACCTTTAATGCGAACATCAAAACCGTAAATATCTTGAATTACTTCAATAGCCTCAGTCAAAGTAACATCTGTTAAACTTAAAGTAATATTGCCACTTACGTCAGGATGAATTGCAATACTATAAGAAGAGCCTTCAACAAGGGCAGTAAAAAAGTCTTTCGCGGCAACGGAAGTCGCGGATATTTCCAGCCTTTTTTCTGATAATAACCCTTGCTTAGCTTGCGCCATGTTTTGCAACATTAACTCTTGCTGTACTGAGTTTGGCACTTGCGTTAATGGTTTAGGACTATTTGAAGCTTTCGTTTCAATAATTGCTTGTTCTAAACCTTCATTCATATCAACAGGTTGATTTGGTGTACTTTGACAACCTGCAAATGTTAGCAACATGGCTGAAAGGGCTATTTTCAATTTTGATTGGTTCATCATTTTATTTATCTTTATCATTCTTGAATTCAAGGATTATGTGCTAGCACTAATTTACTTTCACTTTATTTAACAACACTCGCTTTAACGATATTGCTTGTAAAAATAGTTAACTTAAGACGTTTGGTTTTACTACGCAATATAACACTTTGATCATTAACAGCTGTTAATTGGTATTCACCAATATAATCAAACGTTTTTAATACTTTACCGCTAATGACCACCGTATGAATACCATCACCGTGAATTATCGACTCTAACACCATTTTTTTACCATCAGATGTTACCGTTGATGGAGCGCTATGACCAAAAGGGCGAGTTGGATCAAACTGGGTCGCTGATACTTGAGTTGTCATCATTGCTACAAGACAAAGAGCTAGAGAAATAATATTAAATTTAAACACCGACAAAATCCTTTTTAGTGCCCAAGCTATACATTTCTATTTCCAGCTCATTTTTGGGATATTCAGTTAATTTAAAATTAAAGTCTTGCCAGAAAAATTTCCATGACAGTTTTTCAAGTTGCGATAAGTAATCTCGCAAGTCAAAATAACTACCTGAAAGTTTAATTTTAATACCGTGACGATATAAGTTAAGTTGCGCGTTATTAGTGTCAGGTTTCGAGTTAACTTTACCGTTTTCAGGAGAGTTGTTAGCTGGTTCATTCGCCAATAATGGCTCTGCACCAAGTAACTCAAATGATAATAATGACACGCCTTTTTCAAGTTTTAATAAATCTAACAATGCATAACGCATTTGCACAGGGTTAATTAAATCACTGGTTAGCATTAATAGCTTGTCATCTATTTTCGCTAATTTAGCTTCATACTGAGTAATTTTCTTTCGAATATCTTCATTTGGATCACGCTGCAAAGCTGCCTGTATTTCTATAACTGATAGCTTTAAAGACTGATTACTTGATTGAAGTCGTTTAATTTGTTGAGCTGACGATTTATTGGCTGCCATTTGTGTATCAATAAATAAATAAAAAATGATAAAGAATACAGCGACTAAACCTGTTAGAAAAATAAGATATTGTTCGCGAATTGTCAGTTTTAAATAATTATCGCTATATTCTTGCCATTGCTTATTCATGGGCGCCCCTCTCCTGTCGCTTTAGAGCTAACCATAAACTCGGTAATTTTTTGTTCATTTTCAGATAATTTAAAATGAGAAAAAGACTTACCTGACAATAATAAAGAGTTTTCAAAGCCCGCCAACCAAGCTGGCACTGCTTCTGGTGTTAATGCTAGGCCAGAAAAGGTCATATCATCATTATTAATATTAATCATTTCTAAGCGAATATCTGGATGGTGCAACTGGGCTAATTCATCCATTGCTGTTGCAAAACCAGCAACGTATGTCATGTTTGGATTGGTTAATTTTTCATGCAAAGCTTGTTTATTACTCATTAGTAATTTGATAGTTGCTAATCTATCAGACAACTGACTATCAACTCTACGAGCAGTTAATTGAGCAGTAAGTGCTTCTAATTGCTGTGTTTGCGTACTATTATCTTGCTGTAAAACCATTAATTTTGCTTTAAGAGACTGCTGAGTGTAGCTTGTTTCTATCGCCCAACCGACCATAACAAGCAGCACTAAACACCAAACCATAACAACACGAGATAAGGTCAATAAAACTTTTTCAGGCAATAACTCTGGTTGTAATAAGTTGATGCTTAACTTATTAACATTATTACTCTGGTTAGGATTAGCTGACATTCATAATCTCCTGAACTTGCTCAGTAACTCTAACTTCAAACATGGTTGCTCCTATGGCAGCAGCATATTCACGGTGCTCTTGGTAAGTTTCAGGTAAAGCTAATAATGTAACGGGTATATGCGTATTTTCGCTAAGTTTTCTAGCAAAAAAACCTTCTAAATTAATAGGCAACAATACTTTAATATCTTTAATAGGCGCTTGTTTTAATTGTCGTTCAAAATAATCAGAAGAACGTTGAATTTCTAGCGCCAAACTATCAATAACCGTTATAGCCAGTTCATCTTCTGTTTTGTTGGCTATTTGGCTAAACCCGCGCAAACGACGATGAAAATATAATTTACCTTGCTTAACAATTAGCAACACTATTTCTTCGTTAGGTTGCTGACAAACAAGTAAGCAAGCGTCATTTTGTGCAGGTAATAAATTTGCAAAAGCAAACTCTTCAATGGTTATACTCGCAACGGTTGAACTACCCGTATTAAGCACATCAACAATTTTTTTCAGTTCATTCAAAGGGGAGCAAACCACGTTGATTTTCTCTATACCTCCAGCCAATACAGGACCATCAAAATAATCTAACACCATATTTTCAGGTGATATAGACACTAAATCTTTAATTTGCCATTTAAGAGCTGAAGTTATTTCAGCCTTAGGTACATTAGGTTTATCAACCTGTACTATTTGTGATTGCACAGAATTAAGCACTAGATGACATTTAGACGAAAAAGGATATTTATTATTCAAATCCTTTATCACGCTAGCATAATCAAATGACTCTACATTTCTTTTTTTTAAAATAGCCTCTTCAATTGATTCTAGCTCGCTACTCATGGATTTATCTGATGGTGGTATGATACATAAGCCTAGAGACTTTTGCTGAAGTGCAATCCCAACCAATTGTGCTGATTGTTTTTTTGAAAAAATGTTACTTATCTGTGTTAAAAAAGACATGGTTCAGTGCTATATTATTTTGAGTTAGGTATTACTTTTATTATTAAAACCAAATACTAAAAAGTATTCAAAAGAAGTACATCTAACATTATCCTTTATTACCATAGACCTGCAAGGTTTTTTGTTGATTTATTAACTTTACTGCAACTAAAGATTGAGAACATAAATAACATAACATGTCCATTCCATCTGAATTACAACCATTACATCACCCACTATTCACTCAGCATAATGTAAAAGTTCAAGTAAAGCGTGATGATTTAATACACCCTATTATTTCAGGTAATAAGTGGCGTAAACTCAAATACAATATAGCCTATGTAAAACAGCATCAGAACATTAAGGGCGTACTAAGCTTTGGTGGCAGTTATTCAAATCATATTCATGCTTTAGCATATGCTTGTTATCAACAAAACCTGCCTTGTGTAGGTGTTATTCGTGGTGAAACAAGTCATGGCAGTAATTTTACCTTAACTTGGGCTCATTATTGGGGCATGAAATTATATTTTATTGATCGCAAAACTTACAGACGCAGACATGACATAGATTATTTAGCACAATTACAGCAAGAGTTTCCTGATTACTTTATCGTCCCTGAAGGTGGTAGTAACGAGTTAGCTATACCAGGTGTCGCAGAAGTGATCACAGAGTTAAATCAACAAACAGAGTTTGATACCTTAATGACATCTGTTGGCAGTGGTGGGACTTTAGCAGGGTTAATTGCAGGCGACCAAAAAAGTAACTGTACCGAACACAAGCTATTAGGCATTGCGGTGTTAAAAGGTGCTGATTATTTAATTAATGAAGTTGCAGATTTATTACCCTCACAGGCAAAAAAACATAAAAACTGGCAAATTCTAACTCACTTTCATCGAGGCGGTTATGCTAAATTTTCACATGAAGATGCTATACGCATTATAGCATTTAATAAAACAACAGGTGTTGATTTTGAACCCGTATATTCAGGAAAAATGATACTCGCTTTGCTCGATTTGCTTGAACAAGGGCATTTTAAAACGGGTGAGAGAATCGTGTTATTACACACTGGCGGCATGCAAGGGCTTGGTGGCATGATTGAACGTGGGATTTTGAATAGTAACGATTGGCCTGCGCTAGAGTCTAGGCTCTAGGTTCTTGGTTCTTGGTTCTTGGTTCTTGGTTCTTCAAATCCATAAGATCGAGATATACTAATACCGCTAACCCTGAACATAAAAAAACACCGCAATACTTATAATAATGCGGTGTTTCATAATCCAGTAAAGTCAGAATAAATTCTAACCTTAGTTATCTCTAGCGATTAAGCTTCAGCAATAACTACGATTTTGATACTAGTATCAACATCAGTATGCAAGTGAATAGCGATATCAAACTCGCCAGTTTCACGGATTGCACCTAATGGTAAACGTACTTCAGCTTTAACAACTTCAACACCAGCTTCAGTGATCGCATCAGCGATATCACGAGTACCGATTGAACCAAATAATTTACCTTCTTCACCAGCTTTTGATGCGATAGTAACTTCAGCCAATTCAACAACTTTAGCTGCACGAGCTTCAGCAATAGCTAAAACACCAGCTAATTTAGTCTCTAATTCAGCACGACGTGCTTCAAAGTGCTCAACATTAGCTGCAGATGCAAATACTGCCTTACCTTGTGGTAATAAGTAGTTACGTGCATAACCTGATTTAACAGATACCTTGTCACCAAGGCCGCCTAATTTGGCGATTTTGTCTAGAAGAATTACTTCCATAATAAACCCCTTTTA
>Ga0209081_1002389_pt1 | contig 10911 bp, 11 predicted proteins | sample GOMGulsemesocosm_4_FD_184636 | JGI IMG/M metagenome (GOLD analysis project Ga0209081, IMG submission 184636) | Methane-oxidizing microbial communities from mesocosms in the Gulf of Mexico - GOM15B Gulf of Mexico (SPAdes) (version 2) | ecosystem: Environmental > Aquatic > Marine > Cold seeps... | reverse complement strand
CAGCAGAAGACTTTTTAAGGACTAAGCATAAATCGGGTGAACCTCGGTTTGACGTGGTTTTTTTAGACCCCCCGTTTAGGAATGGCGCGCTAGCAGAGTGTTGTCGATCATTAGAGGAAAGCGGCTGGCTCGCTGATGAGGCGGTTATTTACCTCGAGTGTGAACGTAAATTAGACCTGGATTTTTTACCCAGTAGTTGGCAACAGCACCGCAGTAAGAGCAGCGGCCAAGTGGCGTACTACTTATATCACCGAGAATTAACATGAGTAAAACAGCAATATACCCAGGAACCTTTGACCCGATGACCCATGGTCATATTAATATCATTCTGCGCTCAGCCGAATTATTTGATCGAGTGGTCGTGGCGGTAGCAAAAAGCAGCGGTAAAAATCCCTTTTTTGAGTTGCCGCAGCGTGTCGAGTTGGCGACGTTAGCATTGGCGGGTAATGAGAATATTGAAGTGGTTGAGTTTGACGGTTTATTGGTTGACTTGGCGCAGCAGCAGCAGGCGAATATTATCGTGCGGGGGGTACGCTCAATTGCTGACTTTGAATATGAAGCGCAGATGGCGGGGATGAACCGGCAACTGATGAACGGCTTAGAAACCATTTTTTTAACGACCCACTCCGAGTGGGCTGATTTATCGTCAACCTTGGTGCGGGATATTGCGCGGCACGGTGGCGATGTGAGTAAGTTTGTACCAGCCTCTATTAAACAGGCGATCTTGGAAAAATTGGCCTAAACATGTCTTTATTAATTACCGATGAGTGCATCAACTGCGATGTCTGTGAACCCGAGTGCCCGAATGATGCGATTACCCAGGGCGAGGAAATTTATGAAATAGACCCCGATCTATGCACCGAGTGTGTGGGGCATTTTGATACCCCTCAGTGTGTCGAGGTTTGTCCGGTGGAGTGTATCCCAAAAGACCCCGATCATGAAGAAACGAACGTTGAGCTACAACTGAAGTATGAACAACTAATGGTAGGGAAATAACATGATGCGCTGGCTTATTATATTACTCAGTTTGGTGTTTTTAACGGCGTGCAGTACGCCGCAATTGCGTCCATCGGCACAGGCGGTAGCCAGTGCGCACCCTGCTGCGAGCCAAGCGGGCTTGGATATTTTAAATCAAGGCGGGAACGCGTTTGATGCGGCGGTCGCGGTGAGTGCTGCGTTAGCGGTGGTCGAACCGTTTGGTTCGGGTCTAGGTGGTGGTGGTTTTTGGTTATTGCATCGTGCGAGTGATGGCAAGCAGGTGATGATCGATGGCCGTGAGGTCGCGCCGAACGCAGCGCAGCGTGATATGTACTTAGACCCGGTGACTGGGCAAGCGAATAAAGTCGCTTCAGTGAATGGGCCGTTGGCAGCAGGTATACCGGGTTTACCCGCTGCTTTGGTGCATTTATCTGAGCAATACGGTGAACTAAGTTTGGCCGACAGTTTGCGTCCGGCTATTCGGTTGGCGAAAAGTGGCTTTCTGGTGAATGAACACTATCGGCGCTTGGCGGGGTTTCGTTTGCCGGTATTAGCGTCGAGTGAACCGGCTCGTTCAATTTTCTTAAGGGAAGGGCTAGTGCCTGAACTGGGTACTCGGATTAGGCAGCAGGATTTGGCTGCGAGCCTAGAAAGTCTAGCTCGTGATGGTTTTTCTGGTTTTTACCGTGGTGAGCTAGCGGATAAATTAGTGAGCGGTGTGCAGCAGGCTGGCGGTATTTGGGATAAACAAGATTTAGCCAATTATCGGGTTAAAGAGCGTGAACCGGTTGTTATTGACTATAACGGCATGCGTATTATATCGGCGGCGTTACCCTCATCAGGTGGTTTGGTGTTATCTATCGCGTTAAATATTTTAGAGCAATACGACTTGGCGGCGATGGACGAAGCAACGCGGGTACATCTAGTGGTGGAGGCGATGCGAAGAGCGTACCAAGCGCGGGCGCAGTATATGGGCGATGCCGATTTTGTCTCGGTGCCAACCGAGAAACTCAGCCAGAAGTCTTATGCGCGGGCGTTAGCAGAAAATTTAAACCTGAACGCAGCGATGCCGAGCCAGCAGTTAAGTGGCTTGAATGCCTCAGAAGGCCATGATACGACTCATTTTTCGGTGCTCGATAAAGCGGGTAACCGAGTCGCGGCAACTTTGTCGATTAATTACCCCTTTGGTTCGGGGTTTGTACCGCCGGGTACCGGGGTTTTATTAAATGATGAAATGGATGACTTTTCTATCAAACCGGGTACGCCGAATGTGTATGGTTTGGTCGGTGGCTTGGCCAATGCGATTCAGCCAAATAAGCGAATGTTATCGAGTATGTCGCCAACATTTATAGAAACAGATAGTTCTGTTGGTTTATTGGGAACCCCCGGTGGTAGTCGAATTATTAGTATGCTGTTACTCGCTATTTTAGAGGCAGAGAAAGGCGCGCAAGCTAATTCTTGGGTGGCTTTGCCGCGTTATCACCACCAATACTTGCCGGATGTGATTCAGCATGAACCCGAGGCTTTAAGCGATGAACTCAAAGCTGGGTTGATTGCAAAAGGTCATAAGCTTGAATCGGTAGGTCGGGCGTATGGCAATATGCACGCTATTTTGTGGGATAAAGAAAATAGCCAGGTAACTGCAGCAAGCGATCCTCGGGGTAGAGGCAAGGCACTCGTTGAATAGGTTTTTACGGATTATAAATGAGTCAGTGATGCGCAGCCTGCCGATGAGATAATCCGATTGAATTGAATGCAACGCTGCTGTAGCATGAGGGCGTATTGAGGCCCACACCCCGCCACAAACAAAGATTAATGGATTGATCGTGATTTGGAGGATAATTTGGTTCAGGAAAGCCTTATCAATGTCGATATTTATGGCGTTGAGGCATCAGTATTTCAGCAGAGGGAAGAGGGATTTCTCGGTATAGGCTACCGCTTACATTACCGGTCAGGTGTAGCGACTGAGAGTACAACGGCGGATATTTGTATCGTCGATGTGTCTCGGATGGATGATTGTCGAGAGCTGTTACAACAAAAAAACACCCCGTATTTGATTTCAGGGATTAACCTGACGCCGCCGCCAGCAAAAGAGCTTGAGCTGCCGTTTGCAGTATTAAAAAACTCGGTGGGTTTTTTGAATTCGAAGCCTTTAGTCAGCGATATTTGCATCAGTATACGTTTGGGTTTGTTATGGCATGACGAGCGTGAAAAGTACTCGCAGCGGGTACACGATATCGAGTCAAAAATAAACAATAACCGTGTTAATGGCATCGCCATTGGTATGTTAATGCAGCAATCAGGTTTGCAGGAGCAGGCAGTGATGAACTGCTTAAAACAAACCAGTCGTAATAAGCGCCGCCGGATGGTGGATATTTCGGCGGATATTGTCGATAAACTCGCCTTATTGGATCAGCAAAGTCTTAACACCGAATCTCAATTATTAAACTGGCTGGAGAAGACTAGTTCTTGCCGGCCGGGTAGTCAGGATGAGTAATGTCTAGCGGTTGCATACGATGAAGGTGTTATTAGCAGCAACGGATCAGGTGACAGGGCAACAGCTTACGGGCTTGCTTGAACAATGGGGGCATGAGGTTACCCAAGCTACAGGAATGGCCGTACTGGATGCCTTACAGCAATATCATGCGGCTGATGTAGTCATTTTAGGTGATGAAATACCCGCGCACACACGGCTGGATATTTGTCGGCGAGTGAAGGCGTTGGCCGGAACTTATATATTGTTGCTAAGTTCGCCGGTTGATATCGCTGCAACCTCTGATGGTTTGTTGAACGGGGCGGATGATTATATTACGAACCCCGTTGACAGTGCTGAGCTGCGGTTGCGCTTAGCGGTGGCGGAGCGAGTATTGACGTGCACTCAAACACCGGTAGAAGCCGTGGCCGCTTTGGAAACATCGAAAGAAGGGTTTAACCCATCGAAAGAATTTGAAATGATGCTCGATCGGCTCGGTGTGTATGTGTACAGCAAAGATAAGCAGGGGCGTTATACATACGTTAATGAACAAATGTGCGAGTTGTTTAAGTGCCCGAAAAATGAGATTCTGGGCCAGCAAGACTCGGTATTCTTTGGTGTGCAACAAGCGGCTGACATCATCAATAATGATCGACAGGTCATCGAGCACGCTAAGGCCATTGATGTGGAAGAGGAGTCCATTCTTAGCGAAACAGGGAAAAACCGTTTTTATGCCTCGATAAAAAAACCGTTACTCAATAATAACGGGGATGTGACTGGTTTATTAGGAGTTTCCACGGAAATTACTCGCTTTAAAGAAGCCGAAGAAGTTCTTAAAAATTCAAGGCAGGAAATTGCACGTCAGGCCGCAAAACTGGAAGAAGATCGAGAGCTGTACGAACTGGTCTTTAAGAACACTCGAGATGCGACCTTGCTGTTAGATGCAGAAACCTTCTGTTTCATAGATTGTAATCAGCAAGCGCTCGATGTGTTGGCTTGTACTTCAAAAACGGAGCTTATTAATAAAACCCCTGAGCAATTTTCACCGGAATTTCAAGCGGATGGCAGTCGTAGTGAGGACGTTGCTGATGAGATGTGTGCCTTAGCGTTGATCAATGGCTCGCACGTATTTGAATGGCAGCACCTGAGCAAAGCGGATGAATTATTGTGGGCCGAAATCAGTTTAACGTCGGTGGTGCTGAAGGGACGGGCTATTTTATACGTGGTGTGTAAGGATATTCAGCAACGAAAAGCGGCCGAAGCCAAACAAGCGCTGTCAGCTCGGGTGTTTAATGAAGTGCAGGAAGCGATCGTCATCACCAATTTAGACAAGAAAATCATCGATATTAACCCCGCTTTTTGTGCGTTGATGGGTTATGAATATGATGAGGCGCTGGGTTTAGGTGGACGAACGTTGCACTCTGCTGCTCAGTCGGCTGAGTTCTTCAAAGAAATATGGCGCTACGTTGAGGCGAATACTTATTGGCGGGGCGAAATCATGGTGAAAACCAAGGCGGGTGAGTTAAAAGCTTGTTTGCTGTCGATTTCATCGGTGTTAAATGATGAAGGGCAGGTGATTAATTACTTAGGGACATACATAGATATCTCACAGAGTAAAGAGCAACAAGAGAAACTGAAGTTGTTGGCACACTATGACCCGTTAACCGGTTTACCTAACAGGGAGTTATTTGCCGATAGGTTTCAGCAAGAGATTGCTCATAGCAAACGTAGTGGAGCGCCATTAGCTATTTGTTTTATTGATTTAGACGGTTTTAAGGCGGTCAATGATAGTTTTGGTCATGGGGTGGGCGATAGCTTATTGACCGAAGTTGCTCGGCGGATTACTGCGAGTATCAGAGATGGTGACACCGTCTCACGACAAGGCGGGGACGAGTTTGTCCTCTTGTTAGCAAATCTTGAGTCGGCCGAGCAATGTGAGCGAGTCGTCAATAGAATGCTCATATCCCTAGCCAAACCGTATGTGCTTGAGGGACATTGGCATCGGGTTACGGCATCCTGTGGGGTTGCGTTATTCCCTGATGATGCCGACGCCTTAGCGGGTTTAATTAAGCGAGCGGATCAAGCGATGTATCACTCTAAGCGGCACGGTAAAAATAGACTCAGTTTTTATAAGAGTGACAAAGGAGTTCTTGTGAGCAAGGACCTCCGTGCTTAAATAATTCTGTTGAGGCTAGCATCTACCGTGGAGTTAATATGAAAATTGGTTTGGCTCTGGGTAGTGGCTCGTCTAGAGGTTGGTCACATATCGGTGTTATTAACGCTTTAAGCGCTCAAGGCATCGAGCCTGATATTGTGTGCGGTACCTCTATTGGTTCCTTAGTCGGAGCTTCTTATGTGTCGAATAATTTGCCGAAACTAGAACGCTGGGTGCGTTCGTTGAGTAAATTTGAGACGGCGAGGTTTCTTGAGATTAATCGCTCTTTAAACGGTTTTGTTAATACTGAACGTTTGCACAAATTTTTAACCGAGTATGTGGCCGATGAGCACGCCTGTATTGATACGTTAACTAAACAATATGCCGCGGTGGCGACTGATTTGGCAACCGGACGCGAAGTTTGGTTGAACAAGGACTCCGTGCTAGAAGCGGTATGGGCGTCGATTTCCATGCCGGGTTTATTTCCGGCGATTAATAATCATAATAAATGGTTGGTTGATGGCGGTTTAGTAAATCCTGTTCCTATTTCGCTGTGTCGAGCCTTGGGTGCGGATATCGTTATTGCGGTGAACCTGAATGGTGATATAGTCGGTAAACACTTCAAAAAACCGGCTGCTAATGAGAAGCAAGCGACGACGGTGGCCGCTAAAATAAGCAATTTTGTTAGTGAATATCGCGGCTCAATGTTTTCGAATACGAGTTCAGAACTAGAACCTCCTAATCTTTTTGAAGCGATTGCCGCTTCTGTAAACATTACTCAAGATCGAATAACGCGCAGCCGTATGGCGGGAGATCCTGCTGATATTCTACTAGCTCCTAAATTATCACATATCGGTTTGTTGGAGTTTTATCGTGCCGATGAAGCGATTGCCGAAGGGCAGCAATGTGTTGAGCGCATGCTGCCCGAAATAAAGCATGTCTTAAAGCAGAGTCAATAAAGCTTAAGAGACGAACAATAAATTTACCTTATAGGACATCAAAATGAACGACGTTATTGAGTTATTAAAATCACACCGATCGATAAGAAAGTTTACCGAACAAGCGGTAAGTGATGAGTTAATTAACGAAATTGTTAGTTGTGGGCAAGCGGCTGCGAGTTCGAGTAATATTCAGGCAACGACGGTGATACGAGTCCGTGATACCGATAAAAGAGCTCGCTTAGCCGAGTTGGCTGGCGGTCAGCGTTATGTGAGTAGTGCGGCGGTGTTTTTAGTGTTTTGTGCCGATTTACACCGCCCGCAGCTGGCTTGTGAAATGCAAGGTGGTGATTTCAGTGTTGGTATGACGGAACATTTTATTGTGGCGACGGCCGATGTAGCGCTGGCGGCACAGAACTGTGTTGTTGCGGCAGAATCGTTGGGTTTGGGCATTTGTTATATCGGTGGTTTACGGAATAATCCTCAGGACGTCGCAGATTTACTCGCTTTGCCTGATCAGGTGTACCCTGTTTTTGGTCTGTGCTTGGGCTACCCTGATCAAGATCCTGAGGTGAAACCGCGTTTACCCTTATCCACTGTATTGAAAGAAAATAGCTACCTGAACCCTGATGATATCAGCGGCATTGAAGTTTACGATGAGCATATTCGTGAGTATTATAAATCGCGTACGGGCGGCAAAAAAGACAGTTGTTGGAGCGAAGAAATGAAAGCCTTAGTGGGTAAAGAATCTCGTCCGCATATGCGTGAATTTTTAAAGAAGCGCGGTTTCAGTATGAAATAAGGTTCGATCTGAGAAGCTTAGCTCTGCGCTGTTTATATAACTGAGGCTTCAGCCTAACGTGTGTTAGTCTAATACTCGATCGTTGGGTATTTACCTGACGAGATCATATTACAAAAATTGTGGAGATAAGGATGTCGGCTGCTGTATCAATTCAACAAAAAATGCGACCAAATGGCTGTTTTGGTTGCGGTCAAGATAACCCGTTCGGTTTACAAATAGAAAGCCACTGGGAAGGTGATGAGGTGGTTTGTAAATGGACGCCGCAGGAACATATGATTGGCCCACCAGACTGTTTATACGGCGGTATCTCGGCGAGTCTGATCGACTGTCACTCGGTTAACACCGCATTGGCATATGCGTACAAACAACTGGGCGATGATGCGGTGTTTGATAAGGGTATTATGATGGTGACGGGTACCTTAAACGTCCGCTATATGAAACCAGTACCGATGGCTGAGGTTGAGCTGCGCGCTAAGGTGGTTAAAGTTGAAGGGCGTAAGTATTCTGTGGTTACCGAGCTGAAGAGCGAGGGTGTTACCTGTGTTAGTGGCGAAGTATTAGCTATTCAGTTAAAAACGAAGTAGAGCTAGAGCCAAGCCTATGTAGCTAGGCCCTAAGATCTTATTGATAAGCCGTGTTTAACCACATCCGTCGTTAAACGCGGCTTTTTTATTAGCGAGCCTTAGCTTCAAATGGCTTAGCCGAGGAAATGTTCAGCTTGTGTTGTTTTTTATCAAAGCTTAACTATACTTCCGCACACCATAACCGCCTGCTAGGCGCTCATTCCTCACATAAGCTACTGATTAAATGAATCTCAATATAAAAAATAAATTACACCTCATCGCGTTATTAACTTTCATTGGTGGTGGGGTGTTGGTATTGAATCAATACTTGGCTAATCAGGAATTAAAAGGTTTGAGTGACTCCTTGCTTAAGCTGGAGATGATGAAGGCTAATATGGCCAGCTTGAGGAAGCATGAGCAAGGTTTTATATTAAAACATCAGTTGAGTTCTAAAAAAGAATTTGATGATACCCTACGTGGTCTGATGGTTGTTGCGGCCGATATCCGTTCTGGGCTGGTTGATAAGGGTGTTGACCTTAGCAAGTTTGATACGAGTAAGCGTGCTCTTACGCTGTATCAACAGCATTTTAATCGTTACGTGGCGGTGCAAACCACGATTGGCTTAGATCATAAATCAGGTTTGTATGGTGACTTGAGAGCAGCCGTACATCAATTAGAAGCGCGGGTTTTCGAGTTGAATGAGACCCAGTTAATGGCCGATATGTTGATGTTGCGACGCCGAGAGAAAGACTTCATGTTGCGCTGGGACGAAAAATACCTTGAGAAATTTAACGCAGATTATGTCGTGTTTTCGAGCCATTTGGAAGACGCCTCGATCGATGCAGATGCTAAAGCCAGCATGGAGTCTCTGGCGCAGCGTTATAAGACTCAGTTTATGGCGTTTGTCGATGGTGCGATAGAACGAGGCTTGACGGTAAATAGTGGTGCGCGGGCGGATATGCTGCACGCGGTGGAGAGCGCCGAAGCGTCAATAAAAACAACCACAGAGCAATTAGAAGCGCTAATTGTTGAGGCGGAATTAGCTGTCATTTGGCGGATAGCTATTGTCTCGGTACTGATGGTAGTCGCGGTGGTAGGGGCTATTTTGTTTTTGGCCGCGAGTATCTTCAAGCCGATTGATGGTTTGACTGAGCTGATGGAAAGCGTCAGCTCTTCATTAGATCTACGTTTACGCCATGATACGATTAATCAAGACGAAATTTCGGGCATCGGCGAGGCTTTGAACCGAATGTTGGCGGACGTAGATGATGCGATTGGTCAAGTTAATCACTCCACGTCTAGTTTGGTTTCCGGCTCAGGTGAGTTAACAACAATTACCACAGGGCTACGTCAGGACGCCGATTATCAGCAACAAGAGATTAGTCGTTTGATGAGCGCGATGGATGAGATGTTACGGAGCACTCAAGAGGTGGCCAATAATGCCAGCCTAGCGACGGACTCTTCACAAGCGGCGGATGATGAGGCGAAAAAGGGCGGCACGGTGATTAATGCAACCATCGGTTCGATTAAGCAGTTGGCGATAGAAATTGATACCTCATCGGGTGAAATTGATGCGCTTAACGTAGAAACAGAGAGTATTAGCAGTGTGCTGGGGGTTATTGCCGGTATTGCTGAGCAAACGAATCTACTTGCCTTGAATGCCGCTATTGAAGCTGCTCGCGCGGGTGAGCACGGCCGAGGTTTTGCGGTGGTGGCGGATGAGGTACGTAACCTAGCATCACGTAGTCAAGACTCAACCCAGCAAATCAAAGAAATTATTGAACGCTTGCAGTCTCGTTCATTAACGGCGGTGGCGGCGATGAAACAAGGCAAAAGCAAGGCGGCCGAATGTGTGGAGCAGGCTGATGTGGCGGCGATAGCCTTAGTTAATATTACCGAAGCGGTATCGATCATCCATCAAATGAATGTGAGTATTGCTAACAGTGCACAGGAGCAAACCCAGGTGTCGCAAGGAATTAACAGCAGTATTCAGGAGATTAATAGTGTTAGTCTGAAAACGACTCAATCGACCGCGCAAACCACCCAAACGATTGACGGTTTGGTATCGCTTGCAGAGCAGCTGCATAATGTGGTCGCGCGTTTCAAAACGAACGCTTAAAGCTTACTTCCGCTAAGCCGCCAGTACGATATGGCTTAGCGGGGTGTTTTTTAGCAGTAGCCGGACAGTTCACATAAGCCATCTAAGACGAGTTGAATGGGACTGACGACACCAATAATTTGACCGTTTTCCATCACCGGTGCGCGCATTAAATCGTAGCGGGCGAATAACCTAGAACAATAGCGGATATCCATGTCTGGGCTGACTGAAATCAATGGTTTTTCATTGACCTCATAGACGTTCACGCGCTCCGGTGCACGATCTTTTGCCAACACTTGGCGGGCGATAATGCCGGCGTTGATCACTCCATATTCATCGTTCTCATGGAACTTATTAACAAATAGCACCGAGGTTTGGTGTTTTTTCATTTCTCGGACCGCTTCTAAAACAGTACTTTTTCCATCAATCATATAAAAGTCTGTTTTCATGATGTCGCGAACTTTAATGATGGTTGTATCGCTCATAATTTTTCCTCAATACCCTGAGTGATTTCTTTTACTTGATGTAATACACCAATAGCATCCTCTACGTCGATTTTAATGGCAATGCCGCTACCCGGTTCTTCATCAAAACGGCCTGCTTGAGCAATTTTTTCGATAATGGTTCGACTGAGGTGCTCCTCGACCAAAAAAAGTACTACATCGCGCTGACTGTCTAAATTTAGACCTAGAAAGGTTTTTTTCTGCACCAGCCCCTCACCTCGAGCATTATTGATGATGGTGACGCCGGTAGCGCCTACGTCACGAGCGGCTTCAAGGACCTTATCTGTTTTTGAATCATCAACAAAGACTAATATAAGTTTAAAATGCATTGTCTAATCTCCTTGTTCAGGGCTTTTTGTATTGGCTCTTCGAGCGAGCCATTCGGTTATTTGGGCGTACGC
>Ga0209081_1002387_pt1 | contig 10912 bp, 4 predicted proteins | sample GOMGulsemesocosm_4_FD_184636 | JGI IMG/M metagenome (GOLD analysis project Ga0209081, IMG submission 184636) | Methane-oxidizing microbial communities from mesocosms in the Gulf of Mexico - GOM15B Gulf of Mexico (SPAdes) (version 2) | ecosystem: Environmental > Aquatic > Marine > Cold seeps... | reverse complement strand
TTAATAGTTAACGTTTTTAATAGTTAACGTGCCTATGTATATACCTCAGGTATTAATTATCTGAGTTAAGCGCATAATAATGATAGCTATAACCCTGATAGCTATGACTCTGATAACTATGACTCTGATAATTAATGTACATCATTATCAGGGTTAGCTTATTAACTACTCGTTCATATTTTACTGCTCTTTATTGTAAGTGTTTTTAAATTTGAGATACTCCCTTAATGAAAACAACGCCCTTTATATATTTCACTATAACAAGTACTTTTCTTTCATTTAATCTTCATGCTGCTTTAGATAACTCAAATGATTTTTTAGATCTGAACTTAGAAGATCGTCTTAATGTTAACGTTGTTACCTCTTCTAAATACTTAGAAAAGTTTGTTGATTCACCTGCTAATATAGAAGTGTTCACCGCTAAACAAATTAATGAACGTGGCTATAAAAATGTTGAAGATTTATTAAGAAACTTAGCGGGTGTTGATTTACAAGAATATGCGGTTATTGGTGGGTACAACACGCTCACTATGCGCGGAGCAAAAAACAATAATAAATTTATTATTTTAAAAGATGGTGTCCGTATTTCACCCCCCGCTGGTGAATATAATGCCATTGCACAAAACTATCCTTTATACATGGCTAAGCGGGTCGAAGTGCTTATTGGATCGGCTGCCGTATCTTATGGCGCAGATGCTTTTTCAGGTGTTATCAATATAGTTTCATTTGAAAAAAGCGATTTGCTTGCTACTAAAAACAGTGGACAAGTCTCTATTTCTGCAGGTGATGATCATTACCTTAATAGCCATATTCAGTACTCTCACGTATTTGATAACGACATTTATATCAACTTAGGCGTGCAAGGGTATTACAGTCAAGACTTAAATTTCGCTCAACTATATCCTGAACTGTATGCAGATGAAAGTAAGCAATATAATTTTAAAAATACGGATGAATTTCAGTTTTTTGGTGATGCGTTCATCAATGAATATTTTAGCTTAGGCGTTTTTCATTCAAAGATAACTTATTCTTCTGACTTTACCGCTAAACCCTTTTTCTCATCATTCGAACATAATATTACTGAAGAAAGCAGTACCAGCATTTACGCTAAATTTGATTATGACTTAACAGCAAACTTGCATTCAAACACTTTATTTACCTATCAATATTTTAGTTTAGGTAATGGAACAACGTTTGATAACCTCTTCACTGGTTATGAAAAACAATATAAGTATGGTCGCACTGCACGGTATAGTTTGAATCAAGATTTTATCTACCTGCTTAATTCAGCACATAAATTATCGGCTGGTTTTGTCTATGATTATTTCGATATAATTCCAAAGGGACCTGATTTACCAAGTCCTTATGAAGTGGAAAAAAAACCAGATGAGCAAAACTTTTTTTACCCTAATACTGAATTAAATATTTCATTTTTCCAACAGCGAGATGAAAATGTCGGTGTTTATCTGCAAGATAACTGGCTTATAGCTGAAAAATGGCGACAAGTAACCGGTATTCGTTATGATCATCATACTTTGTATGGTGATACTATCAATCCTCGCTCCACGACAATATATAAAGCTGATCAGCACAATATTTTTAAGCTTATTTATGCACACTCTTTTTTAGCTCCACCGCCTAACCAAGCTTTTTCTAGTTTTGGCCTCTTTACAGGTGAGCAGAATACAAATGGTGACTGGTTAAGTACATCAACAACGCCTTTTAGAGTTCCGAATGAACATTTAAAACCTGAGACTTTAAAAAGTATTGAGTTTAATTATCAGCATTGGTTTAATGATCATAGTCATTTTAAAATAGCGCCTTATTATAATAAAATTCAAGATGCTATTTCAGTCTCTAAAGATGATATTGCACAGCAAAACATCCCTGGAGCAATGCTAGCAAGCACTACCTCTTTTAAAAACAGTGGTGAGTCAACAGCTTATGGTATTGATGTTACAACAAATGTCGCGATAAAATTTAACCAAGCAAGTGTAGAATATTGGCTAGCAGCGTCTTATGTTGATGGTGACGTAACAGAACAAGCAGTAGAGACTAATCTACCGATGACCTCTCAGTTTAAAATAAAAACAGGTTTAACTTTGAATTATCAAGATAATGAGCAAAGGCGCTACATTATTAGTCCAACGTTACGCTGGTTTAGTGGCCCAAGTAGAAACTATTTAGATACAGGTAGTGATAATACTCGCTCAGAATTACCGAGCTTTTATGTGATTGATTTACATGGTGAAATAGAATTTTCAACACGTTTTTCTGCAAAATTAACAGTTAATAATTTATTTGATAAAAAACATTTTCATGCGCCTTTTGCTACTTCGTTTATTGCTTTTGATAAAGCGCCACAGCCAGGGAGGTTAATTTACGCCACCCTGACTTATAACTTTTAAAAAGAATATTTTAAGCAAGACCATTGACTATTTTTTTGACTAATCCTGGTCCTTGATAAATGAACCCAGTATAAACTTGCACCAAGCTAGCACCCGCGGCTAGCTTTTCATTAGCATCACTACTTGAGGCAATACCACCAACACCAATAATAGGTAACTGATTATCAAGTGCTTTACTCAGTATTTTTATTACCGTCGTACTTTTATCTTTGACTGGCTCACCACTTAACCCGCCTTGCTGATCACCATGCTCAAGCCCTTCAACCCCCTCACGCGATAGTGTAGTATTAGTTGCTATAACACCATCAATATTATTATCGATAAGTGATTGAGCAATAGATAACACTTCTTCTTCTGTTAAATCGGGAGCAATTTTAACTGCAATAGGTACATATTTACCATATTGTTCGGCTAATTGAGCCTGTTCAACTTTTAGCGCAGATAATAATTCATTTAATGCATCGCCATATTGTAATGCGCGTAAACCGGGTGTATTTGGTGAAGAAATATTGATGGTGATATAAGTTGCAAAATCATAAACTTTACGCATACAGTGAATGTAATCATCTTTAGCGCTTTCTTCTGGGGTATCTTTATTTTTACCAATGTTAATGCCTAAAACACCGTTAAATTTTGCGGCACGTACCTGTGACACAAGATAGTCTACGCCTTTGTTATTAAATCCCATACGATTAATAATAGCATTAGCTTCTGGTAATCTAAAAATACGCGGCTTGTCATTACCTGGTTGAGGACGTGGCGTTACTGTACCCACTTCAACAAAACCAAAACCCATGGCAGCAAAAGCATCAACACATTCACCATTTTTATCTAAACCCGCAGCTAAGCCAACAGGATTTAGAAAGTCGATCCCCATGACGTTCACAGGCTTATTAGCAACATTTTGCTTATAAACATTATTTAGCATGGTAGAGCCTGTACTTTTTAAGCTTTTAATAGTTAATTCATGAATGGTTTCTGCATCAAACTGAAAAAAAACTTTTCGAATGGCTGAATAAAACATAACACCTCTAATTAGTGGTTTGCGCTATAAATGGGAAATGAGGCGGAAAATAAAAATCCCCGCTTAACTTTAATCTAGTCAGGCGAGGATTCTACCAGTTTCCCTATTTTTTATAAATTGCTTTTAGTTTAATTTTCCTTAGAAACTTCCTCAGAAGAAGATCTTTGGCAATTCAAACTGAGTAACATCAACTCTCTTAAGGCAACAGAAAACTTGGCAAACTCATGGCTATGCCCTACTTTGAAGTCGGCTAAAACATGTTTCCAACGTGTTAATGGTTGTTCATTAGTATTAAGCCAATTTTCAAGCATTTCATCCAAATCCTCCAATGTAGCTGAGCAATGACAATCTAATACCACTGAGGTTAATGAACGTTGTTGCCAGTCTAACTCCTCTCTAAAAGAAGCTCTGGCAAGTGATTGCCAATGATTATTAACTGCTTGATTATTAATTTGTTCTAAGAACCAATGTAGCTCCAAACGTACGCCAATTTTAAAATATAAACTCGCGACTAATTCAACATCACGATTATATTCTTCTGCTATTTCTGCAATATCAAACGCTGAGAATATAGTGTTTAACTGTGAAATTCTTATTGCAATCGCTTTAGGTACGCCTGCAGAGCTAAATTCATTTTCTATACTTTGTAATTGACTCGACTCACTTTCAACAATAAAATTATTTAACTTTTCAGCCATAATGGTGAAAGTTGGTTGATACAGAGCGATAGATTGAGCAATGGGTAACGACTTGTTACGGTGACGTAAAAACCAACGAGTTACACGTCTGACGATGCGGCGATATTGAAATAACATTTCAGTTTGAATACTGGTAGATATTTTATTATCTAACACCTCTATTTTTTTCCAGAACTCTTCTAGCTGCAATACGGCACTTGCTATTGTATAGCTATTGGCTATCTCAACAACAGTTCCGCCTGTTTCTTCTTGCATACGGCTAACAAAATTAAAGCCCATATCATTACCAATTTTATTCGCTAATTTAGTCGCAATAATTTCTGCACGCAGAGGATGTTGCTGCATTTGGTCTTGATATTTATCTCGTAGCTGTTTAGGAAATGATCCTATCAATAATCGATCATGATAAGGGTTATTGGTAATATCGTTATGAACAAGATCTTCTTTTAACACCATTTTACTATAAGCAAGTAGTACCGAAAGCTCAGGTCGAGTTAGGCCTTTATTTTTAGATAGTCTATCTGCAATTTCTTCATCGTTTGGAATAAACTCTAGTGATCTATCCAGTTTCCCCGTGCGTTCAAATTCATGAATAAAGCGTACTTGCTCTTTTAACTGCTTAGCACTACGCATTTCGGTGATAGATAAAGAATGAGTTTGGCGATAGCAATCTTCAATAACAAGATCACCCACTTCACTGGTCATATCATAAAGTAACTTGTTACGCTGTTTTAAGGTTAAGTCACCATTTTTCACTAAACCATTTAACAAAATTTTGATGTTAACTTCGTTATCAGAGCAATCAACACCACCCGCATTATCAACAGCATCAGTATTAATACGACCGCCATTTACTGCGAACTCAATGCGACCCAGTTGAGTGAATCCTAAGTTCCCGCCTTCTCCAACCACTTTAGCTTGTAATTCAGCGCCATTAATACGTAATGAATCATTGGCTCTATCTCCTACATCTAAATGTGTTTCCTCACTACTTTTAACATAAGTACCAATACCGCCATTCCAAAGTAAATCAACCTTCATCATTAAAATAGCTTGAATTAAGTCATTGGGCGACATACTTTGCTTTTGTGTGCCAAGCATTTTTTTAATTTGTGGTGTCAATTTTATTGATTTAAGGTGACGGCTAAATATACCACCCCCTTCTGAGATCAATGCTTTATTGTAATCTTCCCAACTACAACCTGATAAATTATACAAACGTTCACGCTCAGGATAACTTTTTGCAGAATCAGGTGTTGGGTCAATAAAAATATGTAAATGGTTAAATGCTGCTTGTAAGCAAATATGCTTTGATAACAACATACCATTGCCAAAAACATCACCTGCCATATCACCAATAGCGATACAGGTGAAATCTGTATTTTGGCAATCAACATCCATCTCTCTAAAGTGACGTTTTACTGATTCCCAAGCGCCTTTTGCGGTGATCCCCATGGCTTTATGATCATAGCCAACACTACCACCTGAGGCAAAAGCATCACCTAACCAGAAGTTATATTCCTCTGAAATTGCATTGGCAATATCAGAAAATGTCGCTGTGCCTTTATCAGCAGCAACCACTAAATAGGCGTCATCTTCATCAAGTCGCACCACATCAATAGGTGGTACAACTTCGCCATTAATAATGTTATCAGTGATATCTAACAGTGCGCGGATAAAGGTGCGATAACACTCTTTTCCTGCTTCAAATATTTCTTGACGTGTACCCTTTGGTAATTTTTTGCAAACAAAGCCTCCTTTTGCACCGACAGGTACAATAACGGTATTTTTAACTTGCTGAGCTTTAACTAAACCAAGCACTTCGGTACGAAAATCTTCTCGTCTATCGGACCAACGCAAACCACCACGAGCGACTTTTCCACAGCGTAAATGCACACCTTCAACCTGCGGAGAATAAACAAATATTTCAAATTTCGGCACAGGTAAAGGCATATCATTAATTTTTTCAGGAGAAATTTTAAATGAAATATAAGATTTGTCTTTCATCAATTTGTCTACTTGAAAATAGTTTGTGCGAACGGTGGCACAGATCATCTCAACAAAGCGGCGAATGATGCGATCATCATCTAAGTTGTCAACATTATCAAGTGAGCTTTCAATCTCAGCTAATAATTTACTTTCTGATTTTTCTTTAGTGCTTTGACTTAATTTGCTCTTTGGATCAAAACGTAAGATAAATAATTTAATCAATAATTCTGCAATAGCGGGATATGAAGCAAAAGTACCTTCAATATAGCTTTGACTGAATCGTCCCCCTATTTGACGTTCATACTTGGCAAAAGCACGTAAAATTGAAACGTTGCGCCCTTCTAATCCTGCACCTAAAATTAAACGGTTGAAGCCATCATCTTCTAAGTCACCATGCCATACTTTTGCAAAAGCATCTTGGAATAACGTTCGTACCTTATAAATATCAAAATCACTTGTTCCTGTGATTAACATTGAAAAATCTAAAATCCAAAATGTTTCACCATCACTACTTTTGATTGCATAAGGGCTTTCACCAATAACGCGCAAACCAAAATTTTCTAATATAGGAAGCACATCAGACAAATGGATAGGCTCACCTTTATGAAATATTTTTAACTTAACAAAGCGGCTGCCTGTTTTTTCTTCAACGGGTTGGTAGAACAACATTTCTAAACCATCTGAAAGGCTTATTTTTTCTAGTTTTGCAATATCAACAATGGCCGATCCAGGTAACACTTCATCTTTATAGGCTTGTGGAAAAACTTTATATTTATGGCATAGCGTTTTTGCTACCGCTTCACCTTTACTTGCTGAAAGTGCCGTAACAAGTTTATCATCCCAGTTACGAGCGGCTTCATTTAGATTTTTTTCAATTTCTTTCACGTTTATATCTGCTTTTGTTGACTTAACCCGAACAATATAATGTGTTCTTGCTTGCACTGATTCAGAGAAATAAGTGGTATATACAACTTCTTCTTCACTGCCAAACGCTTCTTGTAATAAGCGTTGCGTTTCTATGCGCAGATCAGTGTTATAACGTTCACGTGACACATATACCATACAAGAGTAGAAACGATCAAAAACGTCTCGTCTAACAAAAAGCCCGCAATAATCGCGCTCTTGCATTTGTAAAACACCCATGGCATTTTCTAATAGTTCATCAATGCTAGACTGTAAAATTTCATCTCTGGGGTATGTTTCTAACGTATTAAGTAAGGTTTTGTAAGCGTGTGAGCCTTTAGCAAACCCAGAGGCGGCACATACATCCATCACTTTTGTTTTGATCAGCGGTAAACTCAGTGCGCTACTCGTGTAGAAAGCTGATCCAAATAATCCGATAAATCGCTCTTCACCTATAACGTTTCCAGTACTGTCAAAACGTTTTATGCCAATATAATCAAGTTGTGCAGGCCGATGAACCCTTGAATAAGTATTTGTTTTTGTAAGTATTAAGTGGTTTTCACCTAGAGCAACTTCACGACCTAAGTGACTTAGAGTTGAAATTAAACGAGTTTTGGTGCCATTAGGTTTTTTCATCAAGCCAAGACTTGAATCCATATCGGCTTCAAGCTTAATATCACCAGGTATTGTTTTAATATCGTATGACCGATAACCCATTAAAGTGAAATGATTAGCGGCTAACCAAGATAAAAATTCAACGGTATCTTCTTTTGATTTTTTTGATCCTGGTAATTTGGCTTTTTTGACTTCGTCAATAATAATGTTGAATTGCTTTAGCATGGGCTGCCAATCATTCACGGTTAAAGAAATATCTTTAACAACACTTAATAGCTCATGTTTAATATTCGTTAATTCTTCTTTTGAAGATTGACGATCTATTTCAATAAAAAAAATGGTTTTTTGTGACAACGATTTTGTTTTACTTTCAACCGCTGAGGTTAATTGATTAATGTGCTGTTCATTGTCACGAGCAATTTTTACAATAGTATTCAACATTAAATGTGGCGATAAGCCTAATCGATTCAAGGCTATTCTGATTGAATCCACTAAAAAAGGCATATCTTTAACGATGATCTCAATAACGGTATGACTTGATTTCCAACCGTTGTTACTTACTGAAGGGTTAAATACATGAATAATTGGTACATCATCTTTATGTTCATTTAGTGATCGCCATAAACTTAACGTAGCACCATACATATCACTATCATTTCTGCTAGCTAAATCTAAAGCGGAAATATTGCTATACAATAAATGAGCAAACTGCTCTACTAACGCAGCTGATTTTTTTGGTATTTTTTCATTAATTAATTTCGTTACATTTTTTAGTATTACAGAGGGTGAACCATTTATTAATGTCATAATTTTTCCTTTTGCTCTTCAGAATTTAATTTAGGTCTGATTGATATTATTATTATTATTTGGCCATAAAAAGGCCGCTAACGCTGGTAATATAATAACAGCGGCAAGCATATTAACTAAAAACATAAAGGTTAATAAAACACCCATATCTACTTGGAATTTTAAATCTGAGAAGAACCAAGTAGAAACACCAATAGCTAAGGTGAACCCTGTAATTAATACCGCACTACCCCGTTCTTTAAGTGCGGCAAGATAGGCATCATGAACATTTGCACCTTCTTTTAATTTCATACTCATAGTGGATAAAATATAAATACCATAATCAACACCAATACCAACACCTAAAGCAATAACGGGTAATGTAGATACAGTTAAACCTATATCCAATATGGTCATGAGCCATTGTGCTAATGTTGATACGATATAAAGAGGTAATACCACCACTATTGTGGCACGAATACTTTTAAAGCTTAATAAACATAAAATAATCACCGCGCCATAAATATAAATCATCATAGGTAATTGTGCTTCTGCTACCGCTTCATTTGTTGCCGCCATAACACCCACAGGACCCGAGGCTAATTTAAATTGTAAATGTGTGCTACCTAATTCTTGCGCAGCAACTTTTACTTCTTTAATAACACGATTAATTGTTTCTGCTTTATGATCTTGTAAAAATAATATAACAGGCATAACACTACAGTCGCTATTTAATAAACCACTTGATGACGGTATGCGAGAAATAGATTGTACGAGTGTTTGTTGGTTACGTGGGATCACACGCCATTTAGGGCTGCCTTCGTTATATCCAGCATTCACTAATTTGGAAATAGACGCTAAACTGACGGCAGATTGAACACCGGTAATATTTTCCATACGCCATTGAAATCTATCAAGAGTGTTCATCGTATCGTAATAAGTACAAGCATCTGGCGTTGTTTCTATAATGACGGACATATAGTCAACACTTATTGCATATTTATCTGTAATTAAAAAGGTATCTTGGTTGTATCGTGAAAATTCATGTAATGCTGGGGCACCAGCATGTAATTCACCAATTTTTAAGTGTTGAGCGTTAATCACGCCTAACGCATATAATACTACCGTGACAATTAAAATAACGAAGGCTGGCCCTTTAGTAGCAAAGCTTGCCATAAAAGACCAAACAGGGCTTTCTTCACCAATATTGCCTGCAGTATTATTTCGATCTTTTCGAGTAATAGTTAAATATGACACAAGTAATGGTAGTAATATCAAATTAGTTAAAATGATCATAGCAACACCTAAAGAAGCGGTGATAGCAAGCTCTCTGATAATACCAATATCAATGGATAATAAGGTTAAAAAGCCAATAGTATCAGAAAGTAATGCAACACCTCCGGGTATTAATAAAGCTCTAAAACTCGCTTGTGCCGCTGCTTGAGAGCTTAAGCCCTGATGAACTTGTTTAACCACTGAATTAATCATTTGTACACCATGGCTGACACCAATAGCAAAGATTAAAAAAGGGACTAAAATCGACATAGGATCAAGGCTAAAACCTAGCGTTGAAAGCATACCCATCTGCCAAACAACAGCGACTAAAGAACAAATAACAGGCAATAAGGTTAAGCTAATAGAATGACAAAAGAAGAATACCATAATCGCAGTAATCGCAATGGCTATCGCGAAAAACACCACCACACCTTTCGCCCCTTCGGCAACATCCCCCACCAGTTTTGCAAAACCAATAATATGCACAGAAATGTTATTTTGTTCAAACTCTCCTCTAACCTCTTGCTCTAATTGAGTAGCAATTTTTAATATATCGAGTTTCTCACCTGTATTAGGATTAAAATCAAGTAACGAAGCTTTTACCATCGCACAAGTATAATCATCCGAAACAATACTCCCCACAATCCCAGCTTTTTCTATATTGCCTTTTACGACGGCTAAACCTTGCTCGTCTGCTTTAAAGTCAGCAGGAATAACAGGGCCACCCGCAAAGCCATCTTCAACGACTTCAACAAAGCGAGTACTCGGTGAAAAGAGAGATTTTACTTGAATACGGTTTACACCAGGAATAAAAAACAGCTTGTCATGTACGCCTTTAAGGGTATCAAAAAAATCAGCGGTAAAAATATCCCCATCATTGTTACACACTGAAATCAAAATATTATTTGCACCTCCAAAGTTTTCCCGATGCTTTAAATACGTTTTCATATAAACATGATTTAAAGGGATATTTTTCTCAAATGAAGCGCCTAATTTAATTTGTGATGCTTGAAAGAGTAAAAAGCAACTGGCTACAATAAAAAAAAGCAGCACATAAGACTTATGACGAAAAAGACCAATTTCTAAACGGTTTGCAAAGGAGACTTTCATAAAATTTTATAACCCAACTTTATTTTTATTTATTTATTTCTAATGAATTTAAGGCAATTAGGGCAACTAAGGTAACTAAGGTAACTAAGGTAACTAAGGTAACT
>Ga0209081_1002385_pt1 | contig 10916 bp, 9 predicted proteins | sample GOMGulsemesocosm_4_FD_184636 | JGI IMG/M metagenome (GOLD analysis project Ga0209081, IMG submission 184636) | Methane-oxidizing microbial communities from mesocosms in the Gulf of Mexico - GOM15B Gulf of Mexico (SPAdes) (version 2) | ecosystem: Environmental > Aquatic > Marine > Cold seeps... | reverse complement strand
CACCTTTCTCGCCCTTTTCTTTTTTATGGAATTCTATTAAGCCTGAACGGGCAATTACCTGCTCAACTTGTTCATGCAGGTTGGTTTCACCCATTTCTGAACTAATTTGCTTAATCAGGTTTAAAAACCCCGTCAGCGCATTAAGCGCTCTGCCGCTTAAATCAGTACCTTGGCACAGTTTAACCGCTGCTTGCCATAAACTTATTTGCTCTGCCCGAGCGACACCGCGAATAATATCAAGCGTGCGCGTACCCAAGCCCCTTGTTGGAGTATTCACAATACGTTCAAAAGCCGCATCATTCTCATGGTGAGTCGCTAATTGCAAATAGGCCAATGCATTTTTAATCTCCAAACGCTCGAAGAATCGTTGCCCACCATAAACCCGATAAGGCACGCCAGCCGCCATTAAATACTCTTCAAACAATCGTGATTGTGCGTTAGAACGATACAAAATAGCTGCTTCTGCGCGGGCATGTCCACTACTCGCCCACTCTTTAATTCTATCAACAACAAAACGTGCTTCATCCTGGTCATTAAAACCGGAATATAAAGAAATCGGCTCTCCGTCGTCTCCGTCGGTCCAAAGCTCTTTGCCCATACGCCCATCATTATTAACAATCAAGGCGTTTGCTGCTTTTAAAATAGTGCTTGTGGAGCGGTAATTTTGCTCTAACTTAACCAACTTATGCTCAGGGTAGTCTTTTTGAAAACGATGAATGTTTTCTATTTTTGCCCCACGCCAGCCATAAATAGACTGGTCATCGTCACCCACGACATAGAGGTTTTCTCGCTCTTCAGTTAACAAGCGCAGCCATGCGTATTGAATGGTATTGGTATCTTGAAACTCATCTACCAGCACGTGCTTAAAACGCTGTTGATAGTGCTCACGAATCTCATCATTATCACGCAATAACTCATGCGCTCTTAACAAGAGTTCAGCAAAATCAACTAAACCAGAGCGAATACAGCCACTCTCATACTCAGCATATATTTCCAACATTTTTTGCTCAAAATGATCACTTGATGGTGCAATATGCTTGGCTCGTCGCCCCTCATCTTTTTGAGCATTGATATACCATTGAACCTGACGAGGCGGCCAGCGCGAATCATCCACATTCATCGCTTTAAGCAAGCGCTTAATCATACGGAACTGGTCATCCGAATCGAGCACCTGAAACGCATCGGGTAAACCTAGTTGCTGCGCATGCATGCGTAATAGGCGGTGAGCAATACCATGAAAAGTTCCAATCCACATACCGCCCACGGGGCTTTTTTGCATATTCTGCACCCGTTCACGCATTTCACCCGCGGCTTTATTGGTGAAAGTAACCGCCAAAATAGCGTAAGGCGAGACATTCTCAACCTCAATTAACCAAGCAATCCGGTGTACCAGCACCCGTGTTTTACCACTACCTGCACCGGCTAAAATTAATGCTGCTTTTTCTGCTCCACTCACCGCATCGCGCTGAGCATCATTTAAACCATCTAATATATGTGTAATATCCATCGGATTATTTTACCCTCTCAGCCTATATTTCGCCCTGTTAGTTTGACATTGCCATCATTCCGCCTATATTCATTAGCTATGAATAATACGGCTCATAAAGAAAACACCACCATTGCACATTACGAAGCAACAGCGGATGCATTTTGGGATGGCACTAAAGAGCACGATGTTTCTCAAAATATTGACGCTTTTTTAAACGCCTTACCAAAAAAACAATCACTCGATATTCTCGACTTAGGCTGTGGCCCAGGACGCGACCTAAAGTACTTCAAATCGCTAGGTCACCGACCTGTTGGCTTCGATGGCTGCGAAAGTTTCTGCCGTATGGCTGAGCAGCACAGTGCATGCCCCACAATAAACCAAAGTTTTAGTAATATGACGCTTGATGTTGCCAGTTTTGATGGTGTATTTGCCAACGCCAGTCTATTTCACGTACCTAGCGAAGAATTATTAATTGTTTTGAAAAAACTACATGCTTGCCTACGCGAAGACGGTATTTTATTTAGCTCTAACCCTCGTGGTAATGGCGAAGGTTTCCAAGGGCAACGCTATGGAAATTATATTCAATTTGATACCAGTAGCGAACTATTACAGCAAGCAGGTTTTAAAGTCCTGCATCACTACTATCGACCTGCGGGGCAACCTATTGAATTACAACCTTGGTTAGCCATCGTTAGTCAACGCTGCTAAGCCGAATGGCACTAAGCTAAGCCGTTTAGCACCTTCCCCTGCAGTACCTTGAAGTCACTATTGCGCTGCCGCGAGGGCGTTCATTTCTTTTGTTTGCCCAAAAGAAATGAACCAAAGAAAAAGGCACCCTATCGAAAGAATCTCTTTATTACCGAGTATGCACGAACTCGCTACGCTCAAACAACGTGCTAACTTATCCGGTAATAAAGAGATTCTTAAGCTCGATAAAGGGACTTACTGACAGTCCATTGAGTTGGAATTTCCGCCTTTTTTGTCACTTAATAAAACCAATATTGGTCTGCGTGTTAATAATTTATTACTAACACTCCTTAACTTAGTGACATTCGGAGCTAAGCCCATAAAAAAAACCGAGGCCATAAGCACTCGGTTTATATCTTATATATGGCAAGTTTGCTTATGTTTTAAATTGTGCCACAACATCTTGTAATTCAGTGGCCAAACGAGCCAACTCCTCACTCGCAATAGCTATTTCACCTGCTGCCGCCACACTTGAATGAGCTGCATCAGACACCTCATCAACACTACTATCAACCTGTTTAGCAACTAGCACTTGCCCCTCAGATGCACTCGCCACTTGATTCGTTTTATCCATAATCTGTGCAACCTGAGTGATAATCCGATCAATCGATGTTGAGGCATTTGAAGCTTCTGCTGCCATTTTATCGGCATTTTGTTTATTTGCTTCCATCACCGCAACTGATTTTTTGGTGTTCGTTTGTAAACGTTCAACCATTTCTTGAATTTGCGAAGTAGACTCTTGTGTACGGCCCGCTAAGGTACGCACTTCATCAGCCACCACAGCAAAACCACGTCCATGCTCACCGGCTCTTGCCGCTTCAATAGCCGCATTTAACGCAAGCAAGTTAGTTTGATCCGCAATACTTTTAATCACATCCAGTACCGAACCAATATCAATACTATTTTGCTCAAGTTTACGAACCTCAACAGCCGCCTCATTTACCTCTTCAGCCAAGCTCTCGATGGAGACAATCGTTTTATGAATAACCGTCCCTCCTTCATTAGCCTCACGGTCCGCCTCACTAGCGTCTGCAGATGCCATTTTTGCATTTGTCGATGCATCATTAATGCTAACAACCATCTCACTCATCGCACGGGCAATTTGATCGGCTTGCTGCTGCTGCGCTAGGGCTCCACTTTGCGAGCCTTCGGTTGTTGCAGACAGTTCTGTAGAAGCCGATGCCAATAATGATGAATGATCCCCCAATTGCATAATTAAAGCATGGAAGTGAGCAATCATCTTATTCAATGAAATGGCTATATTATTAAGTTCATCCTTCGTGCCACTATGAACTTTTACGGTTAAGTCACCCGCTGCAACTTGGCTCATAGACGTATCCAACGCTTTAATAGTATTAACGATTACTAAGTAAAAACCTACGAGTAGATACATAACAAGCACGATAGCTAATACAATTAAAGCCAACACCATATTTCGAACACCACTTAACTCGGCAAGCCTATCTTCAAATAAACCACCTAAGCCAACAAACAAATCATCGTATAAAGCGTAAACCGTACCAATAGCTTTTGAACCCGTACTAAATACAGTGCTCGGCTCAATCATTATAAATTCAGCTTCCATAACATCGACCTGAAGCATTGAGCTAAAGTCACTGACTTGTTTCTTAGTACCTGCCAACTTTGATTCGAACTTAGTATCCCAACCATTGTTTTCTTTAATTGCAATGTTTAAGCTTTCTACTGCCGATAAGTAGTTTGAAGTCAGCGTACCCATCGTCATCCCCAGCTTTATCCGCTGCTTTAAAGACACCTCACCCGCTGCTACAACGCCCGTTCCTAGCCCCCTTAACTGGCCTAAGCTTTCAGTAATTAAAGGAATCCGGTAAACAATGGCATCCATCACAAAAGAGGTATTAATATTTGGGTCAAGTACTAACCCAGAACCATTACTGACTTTTCCAATAAGCCCATAAAGCTTTGCAATAAGCACCGTATGAGTGCTAAAGACATCGCTCGCTTCGCTATTAAAAGCGCGTTGCTCTAAAACCTGCCAATCTTGCTTAATAGATTCCCAATGTTCCTGAGTGGCAAACTCACTGCCATAACGCGCACCAATAGCATCAATAGCTGCAATATCGCTTTTAATCGCCTGCCTTTTTGCTAGAATTTTCTCTTTATACTCTACCGCCCCATTAAGGTAACCATTGGTCATTCCACGATGCTGCGGAAGGTGCTGGTAAAGTTGACGTATGGTTTGTATATATTCTAGGCCACGTTGCTCTTTTTCTGTGGATGCAATTTTAAGGTTTAACTCCTCCATCAGTAATACCGACACAACAATCAGTGGTACTAAGAAAAGCACTGAAATAACCGCTATTTTTTTGGGGTAACTCAAACAGCTCATTAAGCTACTTGCAGGTTTAAATAGTGCTTTCATTCTTAACTCCATATTAATTATTATCACGCCTAATCGTTAGTGTAGACGATAATTTAAGTATGGTGAGAAAGCAGATTGATATAAATCATAAACCCCTCTAGTACCCCGTTTTAAAGTGCTTCACGACTAATTCTAACTCAGCCGACAGGTCAGCTAATTTCTCACTAGATGACGCCACCTGCTCAGCCGAAACAGTACTGGATTGCGCTCCCTGCGAAACTTTTTCAACATGACTATCAACCTCTTTTGCAAGCATAGCCTGACTACTTGATGACTCAGCCGCATGCTTGCTATTAGCCATAATTTGAGAAACTTTACTAATAATTTTACCAATAGACTCTGATGCCGATGATGCCTCAGCCGCCATCCCACTTGCATTTTTCTTATTTCGCTCCATAACTGCAACCGATTTTTTGGTATTAACCTGTAAGCGCTCAACAATTTCTTGAATCTGTGCTGTAGACTCCTGCGTACGCCCTGCCAGCGTTCGCACTTCATCTGCCACTACCGCAAAACCTCTGCCATGCTCACCGGCTCTAGCGGCTTCGATCGCTGCATTAAGTGCTAGCAAGTTTGTTTGGTCAGCAATGCCTCGTATCACATCGAGCACAGAACCAATATCAATACTATTTTGTTCCAACTTACCCACCTCAGACGCGGCTTCACTGACTTCCGTAGCCAGCATCTCTATAGAGGTTATAGTTTTACCAATAATTGCCCCTCCTTCATTTGCCTCAAAATCAGCTTCTTTCGCGTCAATAGAAGAGGCTTCTGCGTTGGACACTGCTTGGTTTATCGTTAACAACATACCTCCCATTGCTTGCGTAATCTGCTCCGTTTCTTGCTGCTGTGCTAAAGCAACTGCTTTTGAGCCTTCGGTAGTTACTAATAGTTGGCTAGAAGATGAAGCTAATAACGTAGCTTGCTCACCCAATTTGGTCATCACCCCATGTAAGTGCGAAACCATATTATTTAAAGAAATCGCCACATTATTTAACTCATCTTGCGTGACACTTTCCACCTTGACCGTTAAATCACCTGCGGCAATTTTACCCACTGAATGTTCAAGCGATTGAATCGTATTGACAATAACCGAGTAAAAGCCAAGCAATAAGTAAATTAATAAAATTGAGACTAGAAGGATTCCAGCCACAATACCATTACGTTTATTACTTAAGCTATCAAGCCGCTCATCAAACAAGCCATCCAAACTAATTAAAAACCCATCATATAGGCTGTAAACACTATTAATTGAGTTACTACCTACCAAATAAATATCTTCTGCATCCACCTCAATAAGGTCCGGCTCCAATATTTCTTCATTCACCAATGTGTTGAACGCTATAGATTGCTTTTTAATTGCTATTTCTTTATCCGATAACTCCGCTTTTAATGCCGTATTCTCTTTAAAAACTATTGCTAACGCTTTTTCTGCCGATGCTAAATGTGAACTAAAGCTACTCATCATCATGTTTAGCTGTACACGTTGTTTAAAGGAAACCCAACCCGTTGCCGCAGCACCCACTGCTGACCCTCTAAGCTCACCCATGCTATCAACAACTTTTGGTATTCTATAAACAATCATTTCAACCACAAAGGAACTGTCTATATCAGGATCTAAAACCAAGCCTGAAGCGTTGCTCACTTGCTCAAAAAGCTCGGATAAACTCGCTATAAGTAGTAAATGACCAGCCAACACCTCATCAACTGGCGCCTTAAAAGAACGTTCCTCTAACGCCCTCCAATCTTGCTTAATACCGCTCCATAATTTATCAGTTTTAAACTCAGACCCGTAGCGCTGCCCCACCTCATCAAGTGCTTTAATATCTAAACTTATTTGCCGCCGCTTCTTTTGAATTTTCTCTTTAAAGCCCTCCGCATCATTCAAATCAGCATTGGATAACCCCATATGTTCTGGTATATGTTGATATAGCTGCCTCACGACAGAAATATACTCTAAACCTCGCTGCTCTTTGAGCGTGCTGTCAATATCTCGATTTAGCTCATCGACTAGCAGTAGTGAGATAACCATCAACGGTAAAAAGAAGAAAACAGAAAGAACGCTTATTTTGCGTGGATAATTGAGACGACTCATTAACTGAATCACAGGGCTTAATAGGATTTTCAATCGACACTCCAAGGCAAACTGCGCTTACGTTAAGCACAGCCATACAAAATCATCACTATCTGTGTACTAACTCAAGAACTGAAAGCAGCACTAGAAATGAACCGAGCACGATTGTACGAACAAAGCATGACAGTAGCGTTACAAGAGCTAGGGCACCTAAGCCCTTGCTGGCATTGAATTTCCGACTTGTATCACTCAGACGCAGCCAAGCAAGCTCAACTTTAAGACTAGCTATCTTTCTTATAGAGCAGCGAATCAAATGGCTGCTTCAGCATGCCAGAAATGCTATTCCATTCACTAGAATCAAATTTAGCACCTAAACCAAAAACAATATCTCTTGGCTCATCTCGCAACCTAAAACTACCAAAGATACGATCCCAAACCGACAGTAAACTTGCGTAGTTTGAGTCGGTCTCTTGCTTAACAGATGAATGGTGAACCCAGTGAATTCGAGGCGTTACAATGACCACTCTAAGTCTTTTATCTAGCCATTCCGGTAACGCGATATTACTGTGCTGAAACAGAATAATTGGCAGTAAAATAAGCTCATAAATCATCAGCTGTTGAATGGATAAGCCAATTAATGGAAGAATGAGAACCCGAACAGCACTTGAATAGAGAATTTCAACACTATGAAAACGCAAGGCTGAGCTGGCATCCATCGCAGCGTCTGAATGATGAACTGCATGAAAACGCCAAAAAAACTCAATTCGATGATTTAGTCTATGCCACCAATATTGCCAGCAATCAAAAATTAGCAAACCTATCAACAACTCTACCGCAGGCGGGTAATTCAAATAGCTCAGTAAACCCACACCATTTTCCATAGCCCACGTGGTAACAGTAAAAACCAGGCTCGAAAACATTAACCCTGCCAGCACGGCATTGATTATTCCTAAGGCAATATTATTTAAGTCATGCCGAATACGTTTTATGCTAAAGCTAAACATTGGGCGTATAGACTCAAATGTCCATAATATCGTTAATACAACGACAATAAATACAGGCTTTAGCGTAGGATCTAATTCAAACATATCTTGTGGTATCTTATAAAAAAACAAAAAACTATTAATACCATGAAAACACCGCTCACTTTACAAAAAGCACTCTCTGGCATTGTGGTTATTTTTATTATCACTGTTGTGTTAACAGTCCTAAGGGTTATTGATCCTGTTTCCAGCTTTCTGTCAGCTATTCAAGGCGATGTTGAGAAAACACTGAGATTAGAGGCAGATTCGGGTAATGCTGAGGCACAAAATAAATTAGGTGCATTCTTATACTATTCGGCAGGGCTTCAAGAAACAGGAGACTATAGTGAGGCGATTATATGGCTAGAAGCTGCGAGTGAACAACAATACCCTGTTGCACAAATGAACTTAGGTTTTGCCTACAAAACAGGGAATGGCGTGCCATTAGACAATGAAAAAGCGATTCAATATTTCTATCAGGCCGGACTTAATTTCCTACGAATGGACCTCCCTTTAGATGCAAGAGACAATATTAGTAATATTAGTCATCTCGATAAAGTTCACCCCTTAAAAACTAAGTTAATTGAGGCTTTAAAGCTATATATAAAAAACGAGCGCCTAGCCTTTAAGCCTTTATTTGAATAACTCATTGTTTTTCTAACCCAATAAAAAAAGCCCTACTGAAAAATAGGGCTTTTAATAAGTAAAACTTAGGGAAGCTAAACCTTACGATAAATCTCCGCACCCTTATCTTTAAACTCATTGGCTTTATCAGCCATGCCTTCTGCTAATGCATCTGTTGCATTAATCCCTTTCTCAGCGGCATATTCACGAACATCTTGGCTGATTTTCATGGAGCAAAAATGTGGCCCACACATTGAACAAAAGTGTGCGACTTTTGCAGAATCTTTTGGCAAAGTTTCATCATGATATTCACGCGCACGATCTGGGTCTAAGCCAAGGTTAAACTGGTCTTCCCAGCGGAATTCAAAACGTGCCTTAGACAAGGCATTATCTCTAATTTGCGCGCCCGGATGGCCTTTTGCCAAATCAGCCGCATGAGCAGCAATTTTATAAGTAATAATGCCCACTCGCACATCTTCCTTATTCGGTAAACCTAAGTGTTCTTTAGGTGTTACGTAACAAAGCATAGCGCAACCATACCAGCCGATCATCGCTGCACCAATACCTGATGTAATATGGTCGTAACCCGGTGCAATATCTGTGGTTAATGGGCCAAGCGTATAAAACGGTGCTTCATCGCAGCACTCTAGCTGCTTATCCATATTTTCCTTAATCATTTGCATTGGCACATGACCAGGACCTTCAATCATCGTTTGCACATCATGTTTCCACGCGATTTTAGTCAACTCACCCAAGGTTTCTAGTTCACCAAACTGGGCTTCATCATTCGCATCGGCTAAAGAGCCTGGACGTAAACCATCGCCTAATGAAAATGAAACGTCGTAGGCTTTCATGATTTGACAAATATCTTCAAAATGCGTGTAAAGGAAGTTTTCCTTATGATGCGCTAAACACCATTTCGCCATGATTGAACCACCTCTTGAAACGATACCCGTGGTACGTTTGGCGGTCATCGGTACGTATTCCAGTAATACACCCGCATGAATCGTAAAGTAATCGACCCCTTGCTCGGCCTGTTCTATTAACGTATCACGGAATATTTCCCAAGTTAGGTTTTCAGCTTTACCGTTAACCTTCTCTAAAGCTTGGTAAATAGGAACGGTACCAATAGGCACTGGTGAGTTACGTAAAATCCACTCACGGGTTTCATGAATGTTTTTTCCGGTCGATAAATCCATAATCGTGTCAGCACCCCAACGGATGCCCCAAACCATTTTATCCACCTCTTCTTCAATTGAAGACGTTACTGCTGAATTGCCAAGGTTACCGTTAATTTTTACTAGGAAGTTACGCCCAATAATCATCGGCTCGACTTCAGGGTGATTAATATTTGCTGGAATAATCGCACGTCCACGAGCAATTTCATCGCGTACAAACTCAGCAGTAATTTCCTTAGGGATGCTTGCACCAAAAGATTGCCCAGGATGCTGTTCGGCATTGATTTCAGAACGCTTCATGTTTTCACGAATCGCAATGTATTCCATTTCAGGAGTAATAATGCCTTTTTTCGCATAATACATTTGGCTGACATTAGCACCTTCTTTAGCCCGTCTAGGCGCACTAATATGCTCAAAACGTAAGCTGGCTAATTCAGGATCACCCTGACGTAATTGACCAAATTTTGAGCTTGGCCCTTCTAGCAGTTCAGTATCATTCCGCTCTTCAATCCAAGCACCGCGGACATTAGGCAAGCCTTTACGTAAGTTAATGCTTGCAGTCGGGTCGGTGTAGACACCAGAGCAATCATAAACATACACATCTGGGTTCTTCTCTTCGCCAAAGCTACTCGGTGTATCGGCCAGACTAATTTTACGCATGGGCACGTTAATATCATCACGCGAACCTTTGATATAAACCTTCTCTGAATTCGGCAATGGCTGAATAGCCGCCTCTTCCATTGCTTGCGTTCTTTTCTGGAAATCTTCTGGAATTGCACTCATGCTGGCCTCTTGATAACCCCGAACAGGGTCATTAACGAAAAACGATCATTTTATCACAGCCTGTTATAATTATTTCCAAATAACGAAACCACTTTAGCCATGCAACAAATTTCAGCAACAGAATTAAAACAACTTATTGACTCTAACGAAGTAACGCCTTTATTACTTGATGTAAGAGAAGTGCAAGAGTTTGATTTATGCCATATTGAGGGCAGCCAGTTAATGCCCATGCAAAGCGTGCCCGCTCGCCTTAATGAGCTAGATAAAAGTCAACACATTGTCACTATTTGTCATCATGGGATGCGTAGTCAACAAGTAGCTCAGTTTTTACTGCAAAGCGGCTTCAGCAATATTACTAACTTAAGCGGTGGCGTTAATGCTTGGGCTAATGACGTTGATCCTGATATGCCCCATTATTAGAGCTTTTTACTAAATTAAAGCGCCATGCTAACTTTACCCGACTTCCTCGATAATAAGATGAGCTTATTATCGGTGGGGCTAAACCCATCAATTCCCTCAGTTAAAGCAGGGTTTTATTTTGCTAATCCAAGGAATCGTTTTTGGAAAGCACTCAATACCAGTGGCTTCTTTAGCGAAC
>Ga0209081_1002382_pt1 | contig 10920 bp, 11 predicted proteins | sample GOMGulsemesocosm_4_FD_184636 | JGI IMG/M metagenome (GOLD analysis project Ga0209081, IMG submission 184636) | Methane-oxidizing microbial communities from mesocosms in the Gulf of Mexico - GOM15B Gulf of Mexico (SPAdes) (version 2) | ecosystem: Environmental > Aquatic > Marine > Cold seeps... | reverse complement strand
GAAAAGCCCCGCCGAGCTGTTGGCCGAAGCCGCGGCTGAAATGCTCGACGAGGAGATGGACGATGAGTTGGAGGCAGGCCTAGAGCCAAAAGAAAGCCTCGAGCTTGAGAGTGAGGTGGTTGTTACAAGCGAGGCTGCAGTTACAGGCCAAGTTGCAGTTACAAAGGAACCAGCTGTAGTCGATGAAGACCCAGAACTTCAAGAGCCAGAGTCAGAGCAGACTGAGCTTGAAGACACAGAGCCAGAAGACACAGCACTAGACGATGCCAAACTGGACGAGTCAGACAGCCCAGAAGATAACACCAGCTGGGTTGACTCGGTAGAGCCGGTGGCTGATCCCAGCTCCCTGTTTTCCCAAGCCCCAGTGAGCTGGCCGGTTGATGCCAGTGACGATGAACATGAGACGACTGATGGCGATGAACAATCGCTGTCAGCGAATGAAACGCCCGAACAGGGCTAGTTGCGAGTTATATGAGTACTGACGAAAAATTACAGAAAGTCTTGGCCCGTGTTGGCATTGGTTCACGCCGTGAGATGGAGCGTGCCATCAGCGCCGGACGTGTTGAGGTGAATGACAAGACAGCCCAGTTGGGCGACCGTGTCAGCCTTACCGATAAAGTCTCGGTGGATGGCCGTCGCTTAAAGCTGGAGCCACCGCAGGACAGCAGAGTGCGGGTGTTGCTGTACAACAAACCCGAGGGTGAAATCTGTTCGCGCTCCGACCCAGAGGGGCGTCGCACGGTTTACGAACACCTGCCGAAACTGCAGGGCGAGCGCTGGATTTCAGTCGGCCGTCTGGATTTTAATACCAGCGGTTTATTGTTGTTCACCAACAATGGTGAGCTCGCTAATAAATTGATGCACCCGTCGTCGGTGATCGACCGTGAATACCTTGTGCGTATTCAGGGCGATGTCGACGATGAAATGAAAGACCGCCTGCGCAAAGGTGTCATGCTGGAAGACGGCATCGCTAAGTTTTCCGATGTCGTAGACGGCGCGGGTGAAGGCAACAACAGCTGGTACTACTGCGTGGTGATGGAAGGTCGCAACCGCGAAGTACGTCGCCTGTGGGAATCCCAAGGCGTTAAGGTAAGCCGCTTGAAGCGCGTGCGCTACGGCAATATCTTTATTCCATCCCACGTGCGTGTGGGCCAGTGGGTAGAGCTTAACGATGGTGAAACCGCCGACCTCTGCCGCACTGCGGGTGTTGATGCACCCATGAAGAGCAAGGAGTCACGCGCCGAGAACGATCGCCTCGAGCGTCAGCGTCGTCGTCTGCGCAGCGGTGGCGGCAAGGCTCGCAATCCGAATAAGAAAAAGCGTTAATTCGATAGCGTTAGCTCTGATTTCGTGTGTTGAATACGCGGAGTTAGACTGATATAAAATAAGGCCGCACACCTCTGGGTGTGCGGCCTTATTTGTACTTGGGTGTTCAAAACACAGTAGTGGCTCGTGTTTGGGCCATGGTGTACTTCTCTTAGTGATCAAGTAACTGTGAGCCCGTGATTTGGGAGAGAGGCAGGAACTCACTGGCCACTTCACTCCATATTGAGATGGTTGGTCCTACAAAACAAAAGTAGTTCATTCACAAAGATATGGGTTGTTGGCGCCGTAGTTACTATGTATGTAGTGAGAGCTTTATATGGATTCAAATATTACTGTCGAGATGGGGGTGTTAATCGCGTTCGCTGCGGGGATATTTTTTGGCGGGAATTTGTTAATTGTTGGTTGGATTTCTAGGAAAGAAGGGCTGTCATTTTTTAGGGTCTTGTGGGACATGTTAAGTGAATATGAAGCGTATCAAACTAGTAAGGTGCGCTTAGCTAGAATTACATTACTTCTGGTGGCAATGACTATGTTGGTTGTGGCATTTATTTGATACGCGGTGTCAGGTAGTGTTTATAGGTGAGTCATCGCCTTGCCTGAGTATTTTCAATTTCAAGCTATAACTTCCCGCTTTTCTGCGTATAAAACGTGCCTCTAAAATTGATCACGCCGCTGCTGACTTTGCTTATATTCAGCTCGCGCAACGACACACCCTCGGCGCTTAATGTTTCTAACCATTGCATGCTCTTGTCGAAGGCGGCGCTTTCCAACCAAACCTTAATACTGTCGTCGGCTTGTGGCTGAATGCGCTGAATGGTGAGCGAGTGCTGCTTGGCCGCTTGGTTAATTTGACTGAGGGCCGAGCTTTTTGCTGTATCGGATCTCTTCGCCAGACCTGCAACCAGTGGCTGCTGGCGCTCTAACCAGTGCAGCAGATCCGTTTGCTCGCGGTAGCTGTTTTTGCTGTGCTGTTGGAATTCAAAGCTGGGCAGTAGCACCCCATAAATAGCCAGCAGCAGGCCAACAAATATACCCAGTAGGGTGAGCGCCTGTTGGTCTTTACTGGGCAATTGCTGCCAGTGTTGGGCCATCGCGCGTCGGCCAGTAATGAGTTGTTGCTTGAGCGTTTGCATATCTGTTTTATGCCTAATAAATAGTCGTTAAGCTTAGCGTTGGCTAAGGTGTTGCCCACGGTTGAGGCTAATGCTGGCTTGAAATTTTGTCGCTACTGATGACGATGAACTGTCTGTGTCTACTTCCTTGGCCGATAACAACTTGGCCTTTAAACCGCTGTGGCTCAGCTTACGCGTCAGCGTGTCGAGGCTGGCAATGCTGTCGGCTTTTAGGGTGATCAGCAGTTGGTCTCGGCTCTGCTGATAGCGCAGCTGTTCAAGGCTAAACGAGGCCGGCTGCTCACGCCAAACGCTGGCGAAGTGTCTGAGCAGCGGTAAAAACACGCCGTCGCCCTGGGCACTTTGCCGCAGGTGGCTCTGCGCTTGGCGGCGGATATTAATGATGCGTTTATCCTGCGGAAAATACTCGCGGTAGAGGGCTTCTGTTTGGCTGGCGATGTGTTGTTGCTGTTGCTCAAAATACCAACCGCTGGCCAGCCAGTAGCCGCTTTGAAGAACGAAAAAAATACCTAGGCCGGCTGCCAGGGCTGGCCAGAGTGCGCTCTTGCTTGAGCTTTTGTTGCTAGGCCGGTAGTCACCCTGTAACAGATTGTGATCGCTCTGTTGCGCCAAGCGCGCAAGGGCCATTGCACTCGTGCTGGTCTCAGGCATACACACGGCTGGGCAGTCTTGTAGCTCGGTATCTGGGTAGGTGTTGAGGGTGCTGCGTTCAGCTTCGCTTAATAGCACGGGCGATGCCTGACAGAGAATGCCAAGATCGGCGTCATGCTTCGTCAGAGCTTGCAGCGCGGTTGGCAGGGCGTCGCGTTGTAGACGCGCACTCTGCCCGCTGTTCAACCCCACCGTTGATTGGCTCACCAGCCACTGCTGTTCGAGCGGCTCTGGTGAGTCGAGTAACCACAGCCGATGCTGCGCCGACGACGCCTCAGATCCCTGCTGTGGTTTTGGTTGTTGCTGCGCAAGTAACCACTGGGTCTCGCTGTAAATGGCTTTTAGCTGGGTGTGAGCCCCGTTGAAGCTATCCTGCAGTTCATTCAGCAGCTGCTTGCTGATGGCGTGATAGTAAACTTCTAACTCGCCTTGCTGCAGGCGCGGCTGATAGGCAATGTGAAACTGATCCACATCGCTGGCGAGAAACTCTTCGATTAAAAAGGGCAGGGCTTTGTGCAGGTGACGTCGCTGCGCCTTGGGCAGTGTCAGTGAGCCACTGAGCAGGCAGTGGCTGGGCAATAATAAGGTCACTGGCTGCGGTTTTAGGGTTCTTGTGCTCGCTTGTCCGCGGGCTTCAATTTGTTGTTTTAGATCGTCAATGCAGCCTGATTGCCAGTTGGCTTGCACGGCCTCAGCTTTATTTTCGGTAGCTTCGCTGAGCAACTGCCAGTGAAGGTTGCCGAGGGCGACACAGTCGTGAGCATTGCCTCCAGAGCCTAGCTCGGGGCAATAGACCAGTAGTTCGCCACCAGCGTGGTTTGCCGCCGTTGTTTGGCTGCCCTGTGTTGTTATGGCGGTTGTATTGAGGGCTGCTGTTGTAATGGCAATTGCCTCCGCGCGGGTGTTGTTCATGGTATTGATCGTCTATTGCTTGGTGGTGTGGTGGGTCAGCGATTGTTGGTTTGGGCTGTCGTTGTAACCATAGTGTCGCGCCAGTGTAGTGATCTCACCATTGTTTGGGTCGCGGTACAAGCGGCTGACGAGATAGCGGCTCTGGGTCGAAAAGTCGGCCTGAATAATGGCTTCAAAGTAGTCGCTGCGCACATTAAAGTCGCCGGCTTGCAGGGCAATGCCGGCGTTGCTCTTGTGGCTGAGAAAATGCTCGTTACTGGTGTAGCCCAGCTCGTCTGCTTCGCGTGCTGCGATTATCGCCGCTCCGCTCAAGCCCTTCTCCCAGCTGCTGAGCAGCTCGGTACTGGCGGTGTTGGGGTTGATGGTCGAGGCTTTGCCCTCGGCACCCAGAGGTATTACGCAAAGGTGTTCTTGTAGCGTTGTTTGTTGCACAACAGGCAGCCGCGTAAAGATAGTCAGTTCACTGATGTGCTCCAGCGCTCGGTCAGCGTTTGCATTGTGGCCCACCGGCGCCTCTTCAATGCCGCCACCTTGCGCTTGTGTATCTGAGTCCAGCCAGTCCACTAGTTGGTCGACGATCTCGTCGTTGTCCTCATCAGTTTTTAGCTCCAATTCAAGCTCATCCAGCAAGCGTTTTAGGCGGGTCAGGTGAGCATGGTTTACGCGGCCTGTTGGTGTATCTTGCTCGCTGTCGTCGCTTAGAGGTGTATGGGTGTCAGCCACGAGGTTGTTGAGGTTGAAGCAACCGTGTAGGTCGCGTATTTGCACCTGCAGCTCACCGGATTCAACTTCCAAGGTTTGCGGTTGGGCCCAAGCTTCGTTCAGGTGATCGTTTGATGTATCACTGGTTTGTTGTGCGAGCCAGTCTTCGGCGAGCCGCTGACGGGCTAATATTTCACCGGCCAGTGCGTAGTGGTTGGCACCACTGTGTTGCAGCTGCAGGCTGATGCGACGAATCATAAGGCTATCGCGTTTTGCCGCGGCCCCGACGAGTATCACCACCAGAGCAAATATCAGCAGCATGCTGATGAGCGCCACGCCGCTCTGAGTGTGCTTGGCGATCATCATGGTGGTCGCAGGTCGCTGTCTGTAGCAATCCATCAGCGTGAACCTTTCTTGTTCTTGCTGGGGGTCGTGGTATCGCCGCCGTTACTGAAGCTTCGGGTGCGCAAATCAATAAGGTGTTGGGTGGCGCCAAAGCGCTGGCTGATTAGGTTTACTTCAATGGCCACCGGCAGGCTGTTATCGAGTTCGCCCTGTGTACTGTTGGCAGGCGGCCACTGGTTTTTCCAGACATGGGTGTCGGCGGTGAGGTAGCGCAGGCTCATGGACTCAATAAACGGCAGAATAAATTGACGCTTGGGCAGGGCGTTGTCATTGCCATCGAGGGCGCGCCAATAGTGGCGGCTTAACCACTGAGCTTGCTGGTCACTGTCTTGGTGGTCTCTCTGTATGCCGTGGCTATCGTCGGGTGTTTCCAGTTGGTAGCGAAGCCTTTGCAATTCGCTGCGCGATTCTCCCATTGGATTGACCCAACCACCGCGAGTAAATGTAATACTGTCTGGCTCGCCGATAAGCGCCACGTGCGGCCGGTTATCGGCATCAACCACAGGTCGAGGCACTGCCTGAGCCAGATCGCTGCGCAGTCTGTGAATGCCGCGTTGCCAAAGTGCCAGAGCTTGATGGTGGCCATCGAGCCGTTGTTGCAGGGCAATCTCTCCGCTGAGCAAGCGGAAGGCGCCAGCGCTGAGGATGGCAAAGATACTGATCGCAATCATCACTTCCAGCAGTGTAAAACCCTGAGAATTACGGGTGCGTTCATTAATCGCTAACGCTGTCTTGCGCAGATTACGCGGTGCGTTAGATTGCATTAATATCGGCCCACGTAAGCGCGCACTTGATGCGCAGGCTGATCATCACCACTGGGGCTGACACGAATCGTCAGCTGGAATAGATTGGCTTGTTGGGTTTTTCTGGTTTCCCGCTCGATCTCCCAGTCGCGCTTGGCAAAGCGTGTGTGCCGGCTCTGCTTGCCTATGTTTGGAATTTGCAATTGCGCGCTGGCCACTTCGTTATCGGCCAGCCAGCTGGCCATGAGTTTTGTTTCTAGGTGGCTGGTTTGGCGAGCGCTGCGCCCGCTCTGTTGCAGCAGAGTGAGCGCGCAGATAGAAAAGATGGCCAGTGCTATCAGCACTTCAAGCAGCGTGAAACCGCGGTTGTGTTTGCTGCTGACGGTTACATTCTGTCGTCTCAACATTGCGTTGAGGCCACCCTTAGGCTGCCTGAATCTATAGGGCAGGCCTGAATGCGGGTGGCCGCGTAGCCGTCACTGCTGAGTTGGTATTGTTGTGTTTGGCCGCTGAGGCTGAGCACAAAAGCTGAGTGATCTCCGCTGGCACTGAAAATAATCTGTGGCGTAAGTTCGCGGGCGTCGCTGGGGGAGCCAGATGTGTTAGCGGCTTCCCCGCGGGCATAAGATAACGGGTTGTACTGTGAAGAAAGCGGCGTGCTCTGATGAGAGTCTTGCGCGTTATGCTCATGTGCGAGCAGGGTAGTGGTAGGGGCTAGTTTATGGCTTTGGTAGGGTTTGCTGTCGAGTGCAGACCAGCGTTGTGTACTCATGCGCCACTCAAGAAATTGGTAGTTGTGGGCCTCTATCTTTACGCCCAGAGTGCGCTGGCTCAATTCACTTTCATCGCGTGCTTGGTTCAGCAGCAGTTGCAGGCGTTGCGCTTCGTTCTTGAGTTGTCGGGTTTCTTGACCGCCCACCGACAGCATTGCTGCGCCCGCCATGATACCAATTAAGGTGATCACCACGAGAATCTCAAGCAGGGTAAAACCCCGCTGTGTGATTGGCGTATGGGGCATGCTTGTATTAATCCCAAATATTGATGTCAGCGTTATTGCCCTCGCCGCCCTCGCGGCCATCGGCGCCAAAACTCAGCAGGTCAAAGGCTTGCTCAGCGCCTGGGCTGAGGTAAAGGTATTCCTTACCCCAAGGGTCGAGCGGGATCTTTTTCAAATAACCCGCTGGGTTCCAATTACTGGCTTCTGGGTAGCCGCTGGGTTGTTTTACCAGGGCCTGTAAATTCTGATCGGTACTTGGGTAGTTGAAGTTATCCAGCTTATAGAGGTCGAGGGCGTTGCCGACACTTTGTAAATCGCTTTTGGCGGCGGTGATTCGAGCCTCGCCTGTGCGCCCCAAAATATTTGGCACCACCAGAGCCGCGAGAATGCCGAGTATGACCACCACCACCATGATCTCGATGAGGGTAAAGCCACTCTGTAAGCGTGTTTTATTGGGGTTGTGTCGATTCATGTTTATCCAATCAATTGATTCATATTTAAAATAGGCAACAGTATTGCCAGCACAATCAGCAGCACCACCACACCCATAAACAGCAGCATCAGCGGTTCAAACAAACCCACCAATACCTTGACGAGGTTTTGCAGGTCGCGGGCCTGTTGGTTGGCGGTGCGCTCGAGCATGTCGCCCAGTTCGCCACTGGCCTCGCCACTGGCGATCATGTGCAGCATCAGCGGTGGGAAGTGACCGCTGCTGGCCAGCGCGTTGTGCAAACTGTCGCCTTCACTGACGCTGCGGGTGGCCAGAGCCAGCTGCTTTTTAAGGTGCTGGTTGCCGAGCACTTCGCCACTGATTTTCATGCCCTCAACCAGCGGTAAACCGCTGTTGGTGAGAATGCTCAGGGTGCTGGCGTAGCGGCTTGTGTTAAAGCCGCGACTAAAGCGTTTGATAAAAGGCAGTTGCAGCAGTTGCTGATGCCAGCGCACTTGCAGCTGCGGTTGCTGTAATAGTTGATGAGCGCCAAAAGCCAACAAAGCAAGCGCCAGTAGCAGCCAAATACCGTTGTTGGCGAGAAAACCGCTCAGAGTAATAAGCCCCTGGGTCAGCGCGGGCAGTTGTTGCCCGCTGCTGATGAATACCCCTATGACGTCCGGGACCACATAGAGCAGCAATCCAGTGACCATCACAATGGAGATGAGCAGCAGCAGGCAGGGGTAGATCATCGCCATTTTAATTTGTTGCTCAAAGGCTTGGCTTTCTTCTGTGTGATCGGCGAGACGGTCGAGCACCTTATCGAGGTGTCCAGCGTGTTCGCCTGCGGCAATGGTGGCTCGATAGAGGTGCGGGAATGCGCGGGGGAAATCCGCCAAACTGTCGGCGAGTGTGTGGCCCTCCAGCACTTTGCCGCGCACGGCCAATATAATCGCGGTGAGGTTGTCGTTGTCGCTCTGCTGACCGATGGCGAGCAGGGCTTCTTCTAGTGGCAGCGCTGCCTGCAGCAGGGTGGCCAGTTGGCGTGTCACCAGCGCCAGCTCAGCGGTGGCGAGTTTACGGTTGGGGGTAAGGCTAAAGCTGAGGCCGCTGGATGCCGAGCCGCTGGCGGCCTTATTGCTGCGTTTGGCCTCATGCAGCGCCAATGGTGTCAACTGTTGCTCGCGCAGTTGCTGACGTGCTGCGCGAGCGCTGTCGGCCTCAATAACGCCCTTGCGTATTTTCCCTGAGGTCGCGATTGCTTGATAATCGAATGCCGCCACGGTTAATCCTCCTGGGTGACTCTGAGGATTTCTTCGGTGCAGGTCTGTCCCGACAACACCAATTGGCAACCGTTCTCTCGAATACCTGAGCTGATGTTACGCGCATGGGCCAGCAGTTCGCTCTCCGCGGCTTTATCGTGGATCAGCTTGCGCAAGGTGTCATCGATGCTGATGATTTCGTAAATACCGCGGCGGCCGCTGTAGCCTGTGTGGTTACACGCATCGCAGCCATTGGCGTGGTAAATCGTGGGCGCATCCGCATCGGCTAGCTGCAGTAAACGGCGTTCACGGGTTGTTGGGGTATAGGGTGTTTTACAGGCTTCGCAGAGTATGCGCACCAGTCGTTGGGCGGCAACTCCCACTAAGCTCGAAGATAATAAGAAGGGCTCGACGCCCATGTCCATTAAGCGGGTGACGGCGCCAACGGCTGTATTGGTGTGCAGGGTTGAGAGCACCAGGTGACCGGTAAGGCTGGCCTGAATGGCGATTTCTACTGTTTCCAGGTCTCGAATCTCGCCGACCATCACCACGTCTGGGTCCTGGCGCAGGATGGCGCGCAGGCCGCGGGCGAAGGTCATGTCAGCCTTGCTGTTGACCTGTGTCTGGCCAATGCCTTCGAGGTTGTATTCCACCGGGTCTTCAACGGTGAGTATGTTCTTTTGTTCGCGGTCGAGGCTGCCGAGCCCAGCGTAGAGGCTGGTGGTTTTACCTGAGCCAGTGGGGCCGGTGATCAATAAAATACCGTGTGGGCGCTGCAGCAGTGCTTCAAAGGTTTGGTGTTCTGCTGGCAGCATGCCGAGGCCGCCGAGCCCTAGGCGCCCAGCTTGTTTGTCGAGCAGGCGCATAACGACGCGCTCGCCATTGCTGGCGGGCAGGGTGGAGACACGCACATCGAGATCGCGGCCGCCAATTTTCAGCGACATGCGGCCGTCCTGAGGCACACGCTTTTCCGCTATGTCCATGCGCGACATCACCTTAATGCGCGATACCAGCAGTGGCGCCAGCTCGCGCTTGGGTCGCACGATTTCACGCAGCACACCATCGATGCGAAAACGTACCACCAGCTGGCTTTCGAAGCTTTCGATGTGGATGTCCGAGGCCTTGAGTTTGAGCGCCTCGGCGAGCAGGGCGTTAATCAACTTAATGATCGGCGCATCATCCTGCTGTTCCAGCAGGTCTTCGGTGGTGGGCATCTGCCGGGCAAGGCTGTCGAGGTCCAGCTCGTCGCCCAGCTCTTCGACCATCTGCATGGCGCTTGAGGAGTTATGTTCGAAGTGTGCGCTGAGTTGTTGCCCAAACGCCTCCTCATCTAAGCGCTCAAGTTTGAGTACTTTTCCGGCCCAACGCTGAGCTTCGGCAATGGCCTGTAGACCGACGTCATCGCGACAATAGAGGCATTCATCCTCTCCGAGCAGCACGCCATATCGCTTGGCAAAGCTGAAAGGCAATTGCGTGGCGATCGTGACGTCTTGCGCGTCGGGCGATACTGGCGTGGTTTGATTATTCATGGGGCTGCTGGCAGGGTTGCGCCACTGTTGGTCGAGAGGTCTGGCAGCCGCGGCATGGCCCTGGGCACAAAGTAGCGCTCAACGTTCTCAGAAAATGAATCCTGCATGCCCTGAATGTTGTCGTAGCGATCGCGCGAGGCCGCCGAACCGCTCTGGCTATCACGTAAAATGGTGGGGTGTATAAACACCATTAAGTTGCGTTTCACCGTGGTGGTCGAGGTGCTCTTAAACAGGCGGCCGATACCGGGCAGGTCGCCGAGCAGCGGCACCTTGCTTTCGGTTTCTTGCAGCTCGTCGCGGATCAAACCACCGAGCACCAGTATCTCGTTGTTTTCAATCAGCACGCGGGTTTTTATTTCGCGCTTGTTGGTGATGATGTCCGAGGCCACCGCGTCACTCTTGCTGATGCTCTCGACGCTCTGCTCAATGTCCAGGGTGACCGAGTTGTCGTTGTTAACGCGGGGTTTTATCTTCAGCGAGATGCCCACATCTTTACGTTCAATGGTCTGGAAGGGATCGTCGTTATCGCGGGCTTCAGAACCGGTGATAAAGGGTACGTTTTCTCCGACTAAAATAGACGCCTCTTCGTTATCGAGGGCCATAATGGTGGGCGTTGAAAGCACGTTGGCGTTGCTCTGTGTGGCCAGTGCATTGATGATCGCCCGCAGGTTGCCCGTTTTAAAGTAACCAAGGGATAGGCCAGAACCCAGGTTGATACCGCCGTCACTGTCGCTGCTCAGAGGTGCCAAATCTTGGAAAGAGCGAAAGCCCGCAAAACCGCCATCGCCATTATTGGTGCGCCACTCTATGCCAAAGTTATTGCCGAGGTC
>Ga0209081_1002380_pt1 | contig 10921 bp, 7 predicted proteins | sample GOMGulsemesocosm_4_FD_184636 | JGI IMG/M metagenome (GOLD analysis project Ga0209081, IMG submission 184636) | Methane-oxidizing microbial communities from mesocosms in the Gulf of Mexico - GOM15B Gulf of Mexico (SPAdes) (version 2) | ecosystem: Environmental > Aquatic > Marine > Cold seeps... | reverse complement strand
AAAAACGGTCCAACTGCGCTTCGGGCAAGGCATAAGTGCCTTCTTGCTCAAGCGGGTTTTGTGTCGCCATCACCATAAATAACTTCGGCAAGGGATAAGTCGCCGAGCCGACGGTAATCTGCCGTTCTGCCATCGCTTCCAATAACGCAGCCTGAACCTTGGCCGGCGCACGGTTAATTTCATCAGCTAAAACTAAGTTATGAAATAAAGGCCCTTGCTGAAATTCAAACGTTGCTTGCTGTGGGCGGTAAATATCGGTGCCGGTTAAATCCGAGGGTAATAAATCTGGGGTAAATTGCACCCGGTGAAAGTCCGCTTCGATGCCTTGGCTCAATACATTAATCGCCCGAGTTTTCGCCAGCCCTGGCGCACCTTCAACCAGAATATGTCCATCCGCCAATAAGGCAACCAACATCCTTTCCACTAAAGCATCTTGGCCAATAATTTGCTGGTTAATAATTGATTTCAGCCGCTGTAGGGCTTGTTGGGGTTCGCTCAAAGTTGTTTCCGGCATTCTCTATCCTGCTACTTATTTTAATTTTATTGTTTTAATGAGGCCTCCGCAGAACGTATGCGAGCGCAGGCACAACAGGGCAATGGTCGCTAAAAAACGCCATTTACTCGTGTAAATGAGCATTTTGAGCTAATTTTACCGCCGTATTGTCAAGCGCAGTCGCTATCCTGAGGTCTCTTAATATCGTGGTGTTTTCTCACCCCTAATTAATAGATAAGGGCACGCCCAGCATAATTCAAGGCTGGTGCATCGCTAGATCATCATTAAGCGGCTTATAAACTACTAAAATCGAGCCGAGTTTGCTACCCATGCTCGAGCATATTAGCTAAAATCGTCACCCATCCAGCCTTCGCGTTGAAACCTCTTAGTCAGCACCGCCTTATTTATGTCCACACAATCCCACGATGTTCTTATTATTGGCGCGAGCGCCTCCGGTTTAATGTGTGCGATTGAAGCCGCAAAACGCGGGCGTAAAGTACAAGTGCTTGATCACGCCAACAAGGCGGGCAAAAAAATCCTTATGTCGGGTGGTGGACGCTGTAATTTCACCAATTATGAGGTGAGTGCCGAACATTATATTTCGCATAATCCTCATTTTTGTAAATCAGCGCTCAGCCGTTATAGCCAATGGGATTTTATTGGCCTCGTTAGCGATTATAAAATCCCCTTTCATGAGCGGGATCATGGGCAGTTATTTTGCGACGAGAGTGCTAAAGATATCTTAACCATGCTGCTATCTGAATGCGCCCATGCGGGGGTGAAGATTCAACTAAATTGCGATATTTCAGCGGTCGAAAAAACAGCCTTGGGGAAATTCGAGCTGCAAACATCCTTCGGCAACTACCAAGCCGATTCATTGGTCATTGCCACGGGCGGCCTTTCCATTCCTAAAATGGGGGCAAGCCCATTCGGTTATAAAATAGCCCAACAGTTTGGCCATAAGGTGTGGCCAACTAGCGCCGGACTCGTGCCATTCACCCTACAAGAGGGTGATAAATCATGGGTCGCTAAACTCTCTGGGGTGGCGATTAATTGCATCGTTAGCAACCAGCACAGCAGCTTTCGTGAAAACATATTGCTCACCCACCGTGGTTTAAGCGGCCCGGCTATTTTGCAAATATCCTCGTATTGGCAAGCGGGTGAATCGATTACGATTAATTTATTACCCGACCTAGAACTCGACGAGGTATTAGAACAAGCACGAACTGAAAATGCCAATACGCTATTAAAAAACGTCTTGGCTAAACATCTACCCAAACGTTTTATTAGTGGGTTACTCGGTGATCAACTCGGTGACAGCCCGCTACAATCGCTGTCGCAGAAAAAACGACAGGAAATTTCCCAGAAAATTCATCAATGGCAAGTCAAACCCAATAGTACTGAAGGTTATCGAACCGCCGAAGTCACTCTGGGTGGGGTCGATTGTGATGAACTTTCATCAAAAAATATGGAGTCTAGCAAGGTAGCTGGGCTGTATTTTATCGGCGAAGTGACCGATGTCACCGGTTGGTTGGGGGGTTATAACTTCCAGTGGGCTTGGTCATCCGGTTGGTGCGCCGGGCAAACGGCTTAACTAGCTATCAAGCTATTGTCGATATTGCATATACCATTCATAACACGCAGAAAATGGCATCGGCTTGGCAATATGGTAACCCTGTGCAATATCGCAACCTAGCGCTGCCAGCTCTTTTAAAATGGCTTCGTTTTCAACGCCTTCAGCCACCGTTTCAAGTTTTAACTCCTTCGCCAGTAAGATACAAATTTTAACAATCGCGTAGGCGTCTTTATCTTCCAGCATCCGCATAACAAATTGTAAGTCTATCTTCAGCTCGGTAAACGGTGCCTGATAAAGTTGCACCAGCGAAGAATACCCCGTACCAAAGTCATCAATTGAGAGGGAAAAACCTTTCATTCGCAAGCGGTTCAATATGTCCAACGAGTCTGACAACGATGTGCGCATCGCCGTTTCCGTTAGCTCAATCATGATCAAGTCAGCGGGAATATTTCTTGCACTTAACAATTTCGCTAGGCGCTCGGGCATTTCAAGGTCTAAGTCCTGCGCCGAGACATTAATCGACACATTGATCGACATTTTATGGCTAAGGTCACCCCCCATATCTTGGAAGGCGTGATAATTATCAACCGCCAAATTAAACACCTCATGGGTTAGTTCAGACATCATGTTATTATCTTCGGCTAGGGGAATAAACTGGTCCGGGTAAACTAAACCTTGATCGGGGTGCTGCAATCTGACCAGCGCCTCAAAACCTCGTAAAGCACCCGTTCGTATATCCACTTGGGGCTGGTAATGAAGCACAAACTGGTGTTCTTTAAGTGCCGTTTTAAGCGCATCAACCGACAGGCCATCAGCAACCGAGGTGGCTGGTTGTGAATCACGCTTATTTTCGATATCTCGTGTCTTTTCCGCGTATAAGGTAGCAATTTCCTCAATAAACTTTCGGCTATCAATCGGTTTGCTGTAAGTGGTCGCCACCTCAAGGTTTTTAGCCTCGGCAAATTGCCGAGCCGAGTGTAAAACACGCTCGTCAAAACCACTGATCAAAATAAACGTTGGGCTACAGCCCTTATCGTATAACTTCCGCATGACTTCAATACCGTCGATATCTGGCATATTCAAGTCCAAAAGGATAATATCGAAATTTGAGACCTGTTGCTTAATGAATAGCTCGGCCGAGGTGAAACCCAAAGCCGACAAATTCGCCACATCGAGCAGTTCAACCATCAATTCGACTTGTTGTGGCTCATCATCCACCACATAGATATTGATGCTATCGGGCAAACTCAGCGGTTCAATAGATAATAACGCGTGCCCAATCTCATTCTCAAAACCGGCGGTATATTTTTCCAAGCCTAAGTCAGCGTCTTTAATATGCGATACAAACTGTTCTTCTAATGAAAAAATAAATTCAGCGAGTGAACCCTTCGCCTGTATAGTTTCATCGAGTATCGACTGCACCCGCTCAAGGAAGCGCTGATGGATATCGCGGTGTTCTTCATAACGAGGGTACGCCGCAGCCACCATAATGACCTCTTCCCGCCTAAAATGCGACTTCGTATAAAGTAGCAATTTTTGCGCTAAGTCAATCAACAATAGCTTATCGGAGTCTTTATTTTCAGCGATGAGGCGCGCTTCATTAAATAGCTGAAACAAACTATGGTGATCGTCATCAATAGCATCGACCCCCACAGCCAACGAGGGAGTCCAATGCCTAGAATCTTTAGGCCCGCTCTTATCCATGATTCATCTCATCCAATATCTGCCTAAGTTATTAATTCAAGTTTAGGTGAGAGTTACGTTTATACAAGGGTATTAGCTATTTATATTGATCCCGTCAACAAGCCAGTCATTTAAATAGTAAGGGTATATCTTCGCTAACGCCCAGCGCAGTTAAACGGGCTGGGCGTCAATACGAGGCAGACAAAGCCCTTAGTAATAGCATGAGACCTTTGCACGAAAGCTCTTTCACTCCTATACATCGTTAAAAATGTACCCAAAGCATTCACTATGTTCATGGGGCAGGCTCTGCTCAATCGGTCATTTACTACAGTAAACTCCCTCATTCCGCGCATTTTTGCCTTGCCTAGAAACGAAATCTTCTTCCGTTCAAAGGCCTCAGCATGTATTAAAACTGAAAGCTAGCGGTTGATTGCGACAAAGCCAGCTCGTCAGCATTCATTTCAATGGATACATCATCAAACAAAGGGGTTGATAGATAACGCTCACCCGTATCCGGCAACATGCACAGAATATTTGCACCAGGTTCGGCCGTTTCAGCTACTTTTAATGCACCCGCCAGCGTTGCTCCTGCGGAGATCCCAACAAAGATACCTTCTTTGGCGGCTAAATCTTGTGCACAACGAATCGCCAGCGGGCCATCAATCGACAAGAGCTGATCGATATTCGCCGCCGTCACCACCTGTTCGGTTAATTTTGGAATAAAATCTGGCGTCCAACCCTGTACCGGGTGCGGGGTGAAACTAGGGTGACTAACGCCTTGCTGCTGGGCAATACCACTCGATAATAAGGGTGCCGCTGCCGGTTCACACACGATGATCTTTGTTTGTGGACTTTTCGCTTTCAGTACACTAGATACGCCATTTAAGGTGCCGCCGGTGCCATAACCGGTAACCCAGTAATCTAAATTTATATCGGCAAAATCCGCCAAAATTTCTTCTGCGGTCGTTTTAACGTGCATCTCTGCATTCGCTGGGTTTTCAAATTGTTTCGATTGCCACCAGCCGTGTTTTGCCGCCAGTTCTTTAGCTTTTTTCACCATCCCTGTGCCTTTTTCAGCCGCTGGGGTTAACACAACCTTAGCGCCTAAAAAGCGAATCAGTTTTCTGCGTTCCACACTAAAACTCTCAGCCATGGTAATCACCAGAGGGTAACCTTTTTGTGCGCAGACCATCGCCAAACCAATCCCGGTATTACCGCTGGTCGCTTCGACAATGGTTTGTCCTGGCTGTAACTCACCTCGGCGTTCGGCATCTTCAATAACACCCAAAGCCAGCCGGTCTTTTACCGAGCCCATCGGGTTAAATGCTTCAATTTTAGCGAATACATTAACCCCGGCTGGGGCCAATTTGTTAATGCGTACTACGGGGGTGTTGCCAATTGTTTGTAAAATATTTTCGTAACGCCTTGCCATCTGTTTACCTTGTTTATTATGATTTTTATACGATCTTACACGATCAAGCACGATAACACGGCGGCTAAGCGTTTATTCATTCAAGCATTGACCCAATCAAAGCCCCAGCCAGTGCGCTTGCAGCAATAGGATGATCGCCGCCACAACAAACATTTTCAACGCATAAGGGGTGTTCCAACGCACGATATCTCGGCCTTTCACCTGATAGCGACCAAACACCAATAGGTTAATCCCAGAAAATGGGTTAATACACACACCGATACCCCAAGACAGTAAAAACATCGTCGCCAGCAAGGTATGGTTCGGCTCTAGCGAAACAAACCAGCCACCCACCACCGCAATACTGATAACGGGGTGAATCCCCATACGCGACGCCAGAATCATACAGCTTAGAACCAATACCGAATTGGGCCCATTTAATTCGCTAATCGGCAGGCTAATCTCCAAGGTTTGAATCAACACAGACAAGCCCGAACCGAGTAAACCCGCACACAGGTATAACATCAATTCACCACGCATCCCCGGCAACTGGGTGGTTATATGCGCAGAAAACCCTTCCAACGCGGGTCGCACACCTCGACGGCTGCTTAAGACCAATAGGCTTATTAGACAAGCTAACAACGGAATTAACACAATCACTTTAAACTCGGGAAACAGATAATGCCCCAGTAAGACACAGCCTGCTAATAACAGCGGTATTCTAAAGGCATCAAAATGCATCGGGAAGCCGGTGAACCCCTCCGCCACCTCGGCGGCCTCTTTATTCAATTCGCGATAACTCAACCCCGTTGCGATTAATGCCGACAACATACCGCAAGCCATCAGCACCAATAGCGAACTGTTTTCTGCGAACACCATCGCGGCACCAAAACCGGCAAAAAACGGTGACCAAAATACCGCCGATGCCAACGCACGGACCAATAAAGCGGCCTGGTGTTGGCTCACCCTACCGTTGCTAGCAATACGATCACCGACAAAAATCACCGATGACATATTAACCACCGAGCTGAGAATATGAGTGCCTAAAAACGTCGATAAAAAGGCCCTCTTACCACGAGGTCGGTGTTCGTCTTGATGACCATCCGGCACCGCCACTAGGCGAAGAAAGTGCACCCCTACCAATAAGGTGATTAAGCTTTGGTTCATCGAGGCAATTTTCAGCCAATCCACCGCCAAGCCATCCAGCCACGCAACTAACCAACCCAACGCACCAATTAACATTAAAACCAGCGATATCTTTTTCTGCTCAGAGCTCGCCTCATTAATTAACATCAAAGCCGACAACCAAGCCAAAACGCCGGGTACCCAGCGTGGAAAATAGGCATCGAAGCCAAGAATAATGGTCAGAACTATACTGGCAAACAGTAAACTGCCGGCCACTTTATCGCGTGTATTTAACATGAATATTTTTTATCTAACGCGGGCTCGTTGCCGCGTGTGGAGGAATGCTGCGTATAGTACAGCATCAGCCTGATATAACTTTAATTAAAGCGCCCCATCAATGTGTTGATACACCTTAGCCGACCCATCTTTCATTAATAACAAAACATCATAGCTATCCTGCCTGTTGCCCATTTCCATCCCAGGGCTGCCTACCGGCATCTCCGGCACCGCTAAACCTAGCGCGCCTTTAGGCTTTTCAGATAAAAATCGCTGCATAATGGCCGCGGGGATATGTCCTTCAAACACATAACCGTCTTTTGTAACCGCGGTATGACAAGACTGAAACACCGGCGCAATACCCAGCTTTTGTTTAACACGGTTCAAGTTATCAGGGTGGTGTATTGTCGCGCTAAACCCATGGTCTTCAATATGGCTAACCCACTTTCCACAGCAACCACAGGTGGGGCTTTTAAACACATCTAGCACCTGTGCTTCTGTCGGCGGCGGAGTGGTTTCCTTAATTGCCGCAGCCTGCTGCTCATCAGAGCAAGCCAATACAAGGAGTAATAACAAGGCATAGCATATTGTTTTATAAATCAACCACATCATCAGCACCGACTTTTCTGTAAATTTAACGTCCCCGTCAAGGGGTATGTTTTATCTTCGACTATACGATTTCAAGCCTTAGTTAGTAGGCGTTTTTATCCACAAAACCTTTAAAAACCGTCAAAAATATAATTTTCAAATCCAAACGTATCGACCATGTTTGAATATATTTCAGATCATATTTTACTCGTCCTTCCATTTTATCCAGCGTATCGGTTTCTCCACGAAAGCCGCTAATTTGCGCCAAGCCGGTAATACCAGGTTTTACTTTATGCCGAAGCATATAACCCAGTATTTTCTCTCGATACTCCTCGTTATGAGCAACCGCGTGCGGTCTAGGACCTACAATAGACATACTGCCCGTTAACACATTAAAAAACTGCGGTAATTCATCTAAGGAGGTTTTACGTATAAAGGCACCAAAGGGTGTAATCCGTGCATCCCCTTTGGTTGCTTGTTTTACATCTGCACCGTCGTCTTGAACGGTCATTGAGCGAAATTTCCAAACCTTTATTTCACGCCCATCAGCACCGTAACGTTTTTGCTTGAAAAAAACAGGCCCTGCCGATGTTAATTTAATAACTCCGGCAATGATCAACATTGGTAGCGCGATTATGCTGAGAATGATTAAGCTAAATATAATATCCTCCAAACGCTTTAACAAACTATCCACCCCAGAAAATGGTGTTTCATAAATACTAATAGCGGTAATACCTTGATAGTCAACCCAGCGCGAATTTAGCAGTTTAAAGGTGAACAAATCTGGCACAAGGTACACCGAGGCAGTGCTGTTAGCTAGCTTGTCTATCAACCGTTTAATGCGCTGCTCTGCAGACATCGCTAGGGTAATATAAACCGTATCAACCTTACCACTTTTACAATCATCGACTAACTGAGCAATATTCCCAATAACAATAGCATCATCAGCTAAACGTCGATCATCAGACACCCTCACCCTATCGTCATAATAACCGATGAACTTCAAACCGCTCCAGTCCATACGTTGAAACATAAGCCTTAAACGATCACCCAACGGGGTCGCACCGACGATAGCGACTTGACGCGTGTTATAACCCTTAGATCGAAAGTATCGCAATATGCTACGCACCAGCGCATGCCAACAAACTAATTCAATAGGCACGATTAACAACCAAGCTTGCATGAACAACTGTTCGTACACATGGAGCTTAAATACGAATAAGTCCACAACGACCAACAGAAGAATCGACATAACCCAAGAAAACAATACCGCATCAACTTCAGCACGCATACCCGTGCCACGCCACGAACGATAAGCATCCTGTGTTTCTGCAAAAAAACTGAATAATATAACCGCACTGAAAACGATCGGTAAATAAGCCCCAGCCCAATCCACATCACTGAATGCGAGCACCGATACAAAGGTCAAAAATATTATTGCGCTATCAATTAACCGTGAAATGGCGTTTATCTTGGAGTCATACCGCCTAATTTTACCCTGCTCCGTCATGCTTCCTTTCCTTTACTACTCGTGAATATAAAATGCGTTAACCGCACATAATTAGGTTATTACAGCCCTGTAATTTTCACCTCGTTAAAAGCTTGCTTTAAAACAAATACCCTATAAGTTCACTACCTAGTCATTAGGCTTATGACACGGCTCAGATAAAAATCTCGTAGCACTAAGCGTTTAGCTAAGGTATTTTTGTTTCGATAAAAATGGGAGTAACCAATCGTCCTTATTATCCAATATAACCAATGCGGTAAACACCCATTACCGTATGCCTCCATGCCCACCGCAAGCGGAACTGCGTGATCAGCGCCCGTACTATGAGCCTAAGCTAGGGTAGCACTCCTCAGTGCATAAAAGTTTCGAGGAACGAGCAATTACCAGCTGCGGCTTCAGCTTATTCCTGCCGCTGCTATCAATGTATTATCTCGTTTCATCAGGCATATGGGAATAACTAACCGCTATTGTATAATAATAGCGTTGCGTGGCGGCTTACAAAGGTAGTTATTTGCCGCCCTTAAACCCACCTTCACCTTTTTCGCCCAGTGACACTGATCATATAGTGAGGTTTTAGCTACTCCCGTACGGAGAGATCACATGGTAAATCTAGCTGATTACCCCTCCCTGATGTTACAAACGCCCATCCACTTCGCTTGCAGCAAAAAGGTATTTAATGTCATATAAGACATGATTTCGTTTACCCAGCGCCCTAACGCCTGCTAGGCCCATTGCTTTAAACTGATGATGCGCCACCGCGATAATGATCGCGTCATACCCACCCGGCTGAGGCTGCTCAACGAGGTCCAAGTTACAAACACTTAATGCTTCGTCTTTATCAACCCAAGGGTCGTAAACATCCACTCGCGCATTGTACGTACCGCTCAGCTCTTTCACCATTTCTACGACTCGAGTATTTCTCAAATCAGGGCAGTTTTCTTTAAACGCTAGGCCCAGCACGAGTACCCTCGCCCCCACGATATTGATATGCTTACTCGCCATTAATTTAACAACTTCGCTCACAACAAAATGTCCCATATTGTCATTAACTCTACGACCGGCCGCAATAAGTTGAGGATGGTAGCCTAAAGTTTCGGCTTTATGAACGAGGTAATAAGGGTCAACGCCGATGCAGTGCCCACCCACCAAACCGGGACGAAAGGGTAAGAAGTTCCATTTAGTACCCGCCGCCTCAAGCACCTCTTCCGTATCAATACCCACTCGGTTAAAAATGAGCGACAACTCATTAACCAGCGCGATGTTAATATCACGCTGCGTGTTTTCAATAACCTTAGCTGCCTCCGCCACTTTAATACTGCTAGTTTTATAGGTACCTGCGGTAATAATAGACTGATACAACTCATCGACCACGGTGGCAATACTTGGGGTAGAACCCGATGTAATTTTCAGTATTGTCGTTAACCGGCGCTCTTTATCCCCCGGATTAATACGCTCTGGGCTATAACCACAATAGAAGTCTTCGTTAAAGCTAAGCCCAGACAGTTCCTCAAGGATCGGCACGCAAATTTCTTCCGTTGCGCCGGGGTATACGGTTGACTCATAAATGACAATATCACCTTGCTGTAAATACTCAGCAATCAATTGAGATGCTGATTTAACAGGTGTTAGGTCGGGGCTTTTATTGGCGTCAATCGGTGTCGGTACAGTAACAATATAAACATTGGCATCAAGCAATAGCGCAGGGTCTGATATACAACTTAGCAACGTTGCCGAATTCAACTCATCGACTGTTATTTCTAAGGTTACATCGTGGCCATTATTAAGCTCCTTGATGCGCGCGGTATTGGTGTCAAAACCCACTGTTTTATATTGCTTGCCAAACTCAACGGCCAAGGGCAAACCCACATAACCTAAACCAATGACCGCAATTTTAAACTTCATTAACACGTCTCCCTGTGGTGAATTAGAAACCTATCTCAACATTATCGAGCAAAGGCTTAAGCACAGTCTATATTTTATATCGCATTATCATGGCATAAACACACCGCTACTTTAAAAAAAGTAGCCTTCCGGATCTCTCATCATCAGCTACATTCAAAGCAATACGTTAAAGACTTTAACAAAAAGCGGCGTACCTTCGCAGGCAAAAAAAAACCACTTACAAACGTAAGTGGTTTTTTGTATGGCGTCCCCAAGGGGGTTCGAACCCCTGTTACCGCCGTGAAAGGGCGGTGTCCTAGGCCTCTAGACGATGGGGACTATATTCTACATCTTGCTCAAGTGGTCGTCTTACCACGGGTA
>Ga0209081_1002378_pt1 | contig 10926 bp, 8 predicted proteins | sample GOMGulsemesocosm_4_FD_184636 | JGI IMG/M metagenome (GOLD analysis project Ga0209081, IMG submission 184636) | Methane-oxidizing microbial communities from mesocosms in the Gulf of Mexico - GOM15B Gulf of Mexico (SPAdes) (version 2) | ecosystem: Environmental > Aquatic > Marine > Cold seeps... | reverse complement strand
GCCTTACTTCCAAATGGACTTTCCTCATGAGCCCTGTGTGCCCTGCGCCATTCCAGAGGGATTAGAGCAGGCTTTGGGCGCGACACCACGACACACTCTCAGCGGGGAGGATCTGCTTGCGGTATTTGATAGCGAAGCAGAAGTGGCCGCCCTCCGACCACACTTTGAGGCCTTCGCAGGCCTGCCTTACCGCGGGGTTATCGCCACCGCCAAGGGGGACGACGATGTCGATTTTGTCTGCCGTTTCTTCGCCCCAGCTGTCGGTGTCGAAGAAGACCCAGCCACCGGCTCCGCATTTACCAAGCTGGCGCCCTATTGGGCCAAGCAGCTGGGAAAGAAATCCTTCCACGCCAAACAGATTTCCGCCCGTGGCGGACATATTTTGTGTGAACACAATGGTGAACGTGTCCTGATTCGCGGCCAGGCCTGTCTCGTCATGCACGGCGAGCTACTTTTATAAAGTAAGCCGCCCTTATAAATAGTCGCTGTTTGTGAGTATTTAATTCCGTTCAGGTAAAAAAACCATGCCCTTGCCATCACTGTTTGAACAACTCCAGCAACTCGTTGCCACCCCTTCGGTGAGCAGTCACAGCGCCAACTGGGACATGGGGAATCGCAAGGTCGTCGAACAACTCGCCGAATGGCTGGAGCCGCTGGGCTTTAAAACCGAAATCATCCCCGTCGTTGAAGACGGCGTAGAATTAGTAAACAAAGCAAACCTCATAGCCACACTCGGCAGCGGTTCTGGCGGATTGGTTCTGGCCGGCCACACAGACACAGTGCCCTATGACGAAAATCGCTGGCAGTCTGACCCTTTTAAGCTCTGTGAGGCTGACAATAAGTGGTTTGGTCTCGGCGCCACCGACATGAAAGGCTTTTTTCCCGTCGCCATTGAAGCCGCCAAAGCGTTTGTCGACACCCCGCTACAGCAGCCACTGATTATTCTCGCCACCGCCGACGAAGAGAGCTCCATGAGCGGCGCCCGTGCACTGGCCGAACTGGGCAAACCCAAAGCCCGCTATGCGGTCATCGGTGAGCCCACCAGCTTAGTCCCGATTCGCATGCACAAGGGCATCATGATGGAGCAAATAACCGTGGAGGGTCAGTCTGGCCACTCATCGAATCCGGCTCTGGGCCACAATGCGATGGAATCCATGCACGTTGTTATCAGCGACCTGTTGGATTTTCGCCGCGAGCTGCAAGCCAAATATAAAAACCCCGGCTTCGGCGTGCCGACCCCAACCATGAACCTCGGTTGCATTCATGGCGGCGACAATCCCAACCGCATCTGCGGTCAGTGCCAAATGCAGTTTGATTTGCGCGCTCTGCCCGGCATGGATAACCTAGAACTGCGAAGCAAAATTGATGAACGCCTCGCTCGCCTATCCAAACAGCTGGGTACTCCCGTATTTCGCGAAACCCTGTTTGGCGGCGTGCCTGCATTTTCCGAGCCCGCCAACTCGCGGCTGGTCCAGGTGGCGGAGAAACTCACCGGCACACCCGCCGAAAGCGTCGCCTTTGCCACCGAAGCACCGTTCATGCAACAGCTGGGGATGGAGACCATCGTTATGGGTCCCGGCTCGATCGATCAGGCTCATCAGCCCAACGAATTCATCGCCACCGAACAAATTCAACCGGCGGTTGATACGATCAAAGCATTGATTAAAGAATTCTGTTTATAATCGCGTTATACAGACTAAAAGAATAGGTAGCACCCGTGAGCGTTACAGCCGACGACAACCCACCGCCTCAAGCCGAGGGGAACAACATTCCATCACCAGACGTTCCCTCGCAGGACTTTCCGTCACAAGATTATGTCCAGTGGTTTCGCCACACCTCGCCCTATATTAATGCCCACCGCGGTAAGACCTTTGTGTTGATGTTGCCGGGCGCTGCCATACTCAGCGGCAACTTTCACAACATCATTCACGATATCGCACTGCTCAACAGCTTAGGGGTACGACTGGTATTGGTACACGGAGCGCGCCCGCAAATTGATGCACGGCTGGCCGAGCAAAATCTAACCTCTGAGTTTCATCAGCAGTTACGTATTACCGACCATCAACATGTCGGCGCCGTCAGCCAAGCCATCGGCGCAGTACGTTTTGCCATCGAAGCCGCCCTGTCCAGCAGCCTGCCAAACTCGCCCATGCACGGCGCGGACCTGCGGGTAGCGAGCGGTAACTACGTCACAGGCAAACCCATCGGCGTGATCGACGGCATAGACCTGCAACACACCGGGCGCGTGAGGCGCGTCAATGCCGAGGCGATTCATCAAGCCTTAGACAGCCAAGCAATTGTTAGCTTATCGCCACTCGGCTATTCCCCTACGGGCGAAATTTTTAATCTCTGTTACGCCGAGTTGGCCACGCAAGTTGCCATATCCCTAAAAGCCGACAAGCTGATTGCCTTCTCATCAGAAGACGGGTTCTTTGACAGGGACGGTCAACTTCAACGGCAGATGAGCTTGAGCGAATGCCGGCAGCAACTGCAAAAACTGAGCTTAAACAACGAGAGTTCACAGTCACTGCAAGCGTGTTTTGATGTGTGCCAGCAGGTCGTACCGCGGGCACAAATTGTGAGCTATCAACAGGATGGCGCTCTGGTCAAAGAGCTGTTCACCCGCGACGGTTCCGGTACTCTAGTACACAGGGATAATTACGAATCGGTGCGCCAGGCCAATATTGACGACGTCGGGGGTATTTTAGAGCTTATCGCACCCTTGGAAGAGCAGGGCGCCTTGGTTCGGCGCTCGCGTGAACTGCTCGAAAGCGAGATCACCCAGTTCACTGTGGTTGAGAAAGACAGCACTATTCTCGCCTGCGCCGCACTCTACCCATTTGTCGATGGTCAAAATAGCGAGCACATGGCCGAGCTCTCCTGTGTTGCCACCCATAGCTTGTATCAAAAGGGTGGCCGCGCCGCTCGCGTGTTAAGCGCCATTGAAGACAATGCACGATCACTGGGAATAAAAACACTCTTTGTTCTCACCACGCAAACAGCGCACTGGTTTTTAGAGCAGGGATTTGTCGCCGCCGAACTTCGGGATTTACCGCAGAAAAAACAGTCGCTGTATAATTTCCAACGCAATTCAAAAGCGTTTATTAAACGACTTTAATACCTTCTCGTACGCGTCGATCGACTCTCAAGCGTTATAGCCGCCACTAGATCGCGGCTAGGCATTGAGAGTGCTCCACCGAGAAGTTAAAGGCATTGGTGAAGGAAAAACAATCACGGCCTAACGTTCAACGCCATGGTATTTATCACCCGCTTGAGGCTAGGTTGCGTCGCTTGGCGCGCTGCAATATCTCTCGCAGATCTGCCAGAGAAGTCGGCTTAGGGATGTGATGATCCATGCCCGCCTGCTTGCTTCGCTCAATATGCTCTGGCAGCACATGTGCCGTTAATGCACTGATCAGCACAGCCGAGCGGTCATTATCCCGCTCCCACTGGCGAATTTTCTGTGTGGCCTCATAGCCGTCCATCATCGGCATTTCGCAATCCATCAAAATTAAATCGTAGTGACGCGAGTGCTGGCAAGCAGATGCCAACGCCAACTGTCCGTTAGCCACAACCTCCACGGTGGCTCCCAACTTTTCCATCATCTTGCTCATAACCGCTTGGTTTACCGGGTTGTCTTCTGCTAACAACACATTTAAGTCAAACCTATCAACGCCTTCAGCAGAGTCCTGTTGTCGCTCACTAACGACCGCATCACCTTTTTCAAGAACAATCGCGAACTCAAAACGAGAACCTTTCCCCTGCTCACTTTCGACCAGTATTTCGCCGCTCATCAAGTCGACCAGCCGGCGACAAATCGACAACCCCAAACCTGTTCCACCATACTGCCGCGACGAACTTTCATCCTCTTGAGTAAAAGGCTCAAACAAAGACGGTAGCAACTCGCTCGATATACCTATGCCCGTATCCTGTACGACAAAGACCAATTGAGATTGCTCAGCAACCGACACTCGGGACGTCAATTTAAGATCAACTCGTCCTCGCTGAGTAAATTTAAAGGCATTGTGTAATAGGTTATTCAGCACTTGGTGCAAACGCACCACGTCCCCTTTGATACGCTTAGGAATATCATCATCGATAGTGACACATAGGGCCACTGCCATGTTTTCATTCGAGCGGTAGGGCGCGGTTACATCATCCAACAACTCTTGCAGCTCAAAAGATGAGATCAGCAACTGCAGTTTATTCGCCTCTATTTTCGAGTAGTCGAGTATGTCATTCACCACGACCATGAGCGTGTGGCCGGAACGCTCTATCGTAGAAACGCATTTTTGCTGTTCAGTATCGAGCGGTGAGGACTTCAACATCTCAGCCATCCCAAGAACGCCGTTCATCGGTGTCCGAATTTCGTGACACATATTGGCAAGAAAATCTGACTTTGCACGGTTGGCCTGCTCCGCCACTTTAATCGCTTTGCTCAAGTCGTCATTCACCATCACCAGCTCTTCCGTGCGCAGCTCAACTCGCTGCTCTAGCTCTCTAGTTAGCAAGCGCCGTTCCATAACCTCTGCACGTAAACTTGTATTAACCGACGCCAGCGCCAACGCCGACCGCTTGAGCTCACTCGACCAATGCATCGCGAGTCGGTAGCCAAAGAAGATAAAAAAGACAATAAGCGTCGTCATGACGCCATAGATGGTGTGCGTGGATGCCGACAATAAATCAGCCGCTTGGGGTGATGTTTCTGGCAACAGTGAAAACAATTTCTGGCTGCTCATTTCAATCGCCAGATACAAATAAAGCAACACTGAGGCCACTACCACAGCCCCGGCCACCATCACCATAGACTGGGAAGCTTCAGTCGAGTGCACTCCCTGTCCCCGTTTAATCGCCTCCACACGTCGACCGAATAAAAATAAGATGGGGGCAACCAAGAACATATTTTGTAAAAATGCCCCCAGCCACCAGCCCTGCCAGATGCTGTACATGTCCGTAATGCCCAGACTGTTGGAGTAGACCCAAATAAAAGCGCCGGAAGAGCCGATGATACTGCTAACAAACGACAGTAAAACAAACAGCACGATGGAGTTAAGGCTGCGCAGGTTACTGCTGATAGGTATCGCCGAATACACCATGCCAAAGACAGCTAACCCCAGTGGGTCGGCAAAGGCAAACAGCGACGACCAGCCAACCGGCACGCCTGAATACAAAGCGAGGATGAAGGTGGCCACATACGCGGGTACAAACCCCCACCAGAAACCCGCCCAAATAACCCAAAAGAGACAGATAACCAACGGCGGATAAACCGTGATATAGACATCTACACCGCCGACATTAAGCGGCAAGCCGGACCAGGAATAGATCACCGAGGCCAGACCAAGCCCCACACAAGCGATGAGGGAAATGAACCAGAGAGTGAGCCAACGCTTGGATCGCGTCACACCCCAAGAGGGCGCTCCGAGCAAACATCGCCCAAGGCTGAAAATCTTATCCATAAGCATTCCTTTTCTGGGCCACCGAGTCATCACACGCCATAGTAGACATTAAGGCGCGAACAACGCATTACTACTTAATATCTGCGGCTGCCGCCGTCTTATCTTTACTTGCATACTAGCCCAGAGGCTAAAGCGGAAATTCAATCGGCGTAGCTCGCACACGAATACTCGGCGCAATTATGACGAAGCGAGTAACGCATGACGCTGACACACCTGCCGCAGTTTATCGCTCAGCAATTTCGCTGCTGGGCCAATGTTATCTTTGTTTGGATACACTAGGTGGCAATAAACCCCACGCTTCGTATTCTCTACCTTTGCCAAGTGCTTTACTTCCCCCGTCGCCAACATTTTCGCCACCCGGTGTTCGGGTAAAAAAGCAAAACCCAGGTTGCGCCTGACGAGTTCGGCGGATTGTTCAAAGCTGCTGGTGGTCCAACGCTGTTCTGACCCTAACCAACCTGAATCCAAACGACGCTTCGTGCCACTGTCGCGCACCACCAGCTGGCGGTGTTTTTTCAAATCCTTTTCGCTGATCTCGCCCTCAATACTGAACAGCGGATGCTCCGGGTGAGCCACCGCGACAAAATCCAACTTCAATAACCGCTCGCCGGAGTAACCCACCGGCATCAACCCGCAGATAGCCAGTTCGGCTTGGCCGTGTAACACCGCGTCCTGCGTGCCAGACAAGGTCGAGGATATAACCTCAACACGACTGCCGCGGCCCTCTGGGGCGAACAGTTCTAGGGCTTCGAACAGTATTTCGTCAGGGAAGATCATGTCCACCGCGATACGTACTTCCGGCTCCCAGCCTGCTGCCAAGTCATTGCCCATGGTCTCCAGCGCCTGAGCTTCATCCAGCAGCGCACGAGCGCGGCGCAGGACGGCCACCCCAGGCTCGGTGAGTACCGCGCGTCGGCCCTCAATCTTCAGCAACTGCATGCCCAGCCCCTGCTGCAGCTGTTTAATGCCGTAGCTGAGGGTCGACTGGCTCTTGCCCAGCTGCTCGGCAGCCGCCTGATAGCTGCCGCAGGCCTCCAGAGCACTGAGCATCTGCCACTGCTCCAAACTGACCTTCATACCCTTCTCCCCATCTATTCACTGCGGCGGCTATAACAGCTGCCCATGCAACAGCCCTGAGCGGGCTTATAAATACTCATCGATTTTTTCGATGCTTATAAGCAAATTATACGGGTTAATAAACGATTACTTCGAACATAAAATACTTTCACATTATCAGTGAGCCGACACATCACCCGGCAGGAGAGAAAACATGAGCAACGAAATCCATAAAATTCTTCGTATTGACAGCAGCCTTAAGGGTGACTCTGCCGTAGCCGCGCAGTTGACCGATCAATTCCTCGCGGCCATCGGCAGTGACGTTGAGGTGCGCCACCGCGACCTCAGTGGCGCCGATCTTCCACACCTCAGTGGAGCACAGCACGCGGGCTTTGCCTCTCCAGCTGCAGAGCGCAGCGCGCACCAACAACAGGCATCCGAGCTATCCGATACCTTAATCGCGGAGCTGCGTGCAGCCGACACTATCGTGTTGGGTGTGCCCCTGTATAACTTCGGCATCCCCTCCAATCTCAAGGCCTGGATCGACCATGTCGCGCGCGCGGGCGAAACCTTTAACTACACCAGTGAAGGGCCTGTCGGCACACTGACCGGCAAAAAGGTCATAGTGATCGCCAGCCGCGGCGGCATGTATGCGGGTACACCCGCTGACAACCAAACGCCTTTCCTCAAACAGGTGCTCGGTTTTATCGGTCTGACCGATGTCGAGTTCGTCTACGCCGAAGGCATGGCCATGGGCGGCCACCGCGAAGAGAGCCTCAACAACGCCGGAGCCCAACTGAATGCACTGGCAAGCGAACATCAAAAGGATAGAGCTGCTTAATCACATCGGTCCTTAGACCCAACTAGCCAGAGCCGTAGGTAGGGAATAGGGTGCCAACACCTATATTTTGAGCATTATATGGCTCTTACTTTTAGACTCTGACGAAAAGGAAAGAATATGATTTTGGCGAGAACAGGCTCAGTTTTCTACATACTTTGGGGGCTGCTGCACATAGTGGCCGCCTATAAAGTTTACACACTCGGCCAAACCCTAGAGTCAGGAATACTGCAAGGCAGGATCTTTCAAGACGCCTGGAACCTGCTGTTCTTTGCGCTGTTCGGTATTGTTGTGGCGATACTCTATAACTGGAACAACCACAAAATAGGCTATTGGCTCAATCTTGTCGTTGTTAGTGTTGGTGACATAGGTTTTATTCTTACCATTTTGTTGCCCGGCTACCTCCCCCTGTTTCCGGCGGCGCTAGGACCAATACTATGGCTGCTGGCATTAACCTTCTCAACACTGGCCCTATTGCGTAAAAACAGCACCTGATCTGGGCGGCGATCACCTTCGCCACCCAGCAATTGCGCCTGTTGTGCGACAGCTTTAGCCCTGTCGCCGAGACAGCCTAAGCCTCCATCACATCAGCCCACCCACCTTCACTCTTTTAAGGGATATCCTGTGACGACAAATCGCTATCCACTCACTATTCGCAGCCTGCACTGGCTGATGGCCATAGGTATTCTGGGCATGATTGCCAGCGGCTGGTATATGGCCGAGCTGCCAGCTGAGGCCGCCAACAAATACAATCTCTATCCGCTGCACAAATCCTTTGGGGTGCTGGTGATCCTCACCTTTAGCCTGCGCCTGCTGTTCCGAGTGCACGCCCAGCACCAGGCCCGCATCCCCGCCGCGCCGGAGGTGCTCAAAACCTGGGAAAAGCTCGCCAGCCACACCGCGCATATAGGCCTCTATCTGTTGATGGCTCTAGTGCCTTTATCTGGCTATGTGATGTCCGGCGCCTTCGAGTACGGCCACGGTATCGACTTCTTCTGGACCACACTGCCCGACCTAGTACCTAAAGATAAAATGTTGTTTGATGGCGCTAAATGGCTCCATGGCCCACTGGCCTATGGCCTGATTGCACTGGTAGGGCTGCACATAGCCGCCGTGATCAAGCACCGTTTCTTTGATCAACCCCAGGCCGACGTCTTGCCGCGTATGCTCTAAACCTGAACTCGTCACAGCAATCTAAGCTCAGCACAGCAACCTAAGCCCCGCCGGCCGTAACAACGATCGGCTGGGCTTTTTCGGTCATTAATCTCTTTCACTATTGCGTCTTGCTCCTGCTTCTAAACCTAGAGCCTTCGCCCTACCCCCAACTACAAATAAGCCGTAGTCCGCAATGGCTGCCTCGCAGCCTCTCTTCTGGTAGAATCTCGACCTATTTATCCATCTATACACAATGACAGAGTGAGCTGGCTGGCATGATTCTCTCCCATAGTGGAGTTATCCTAGCCGCGCAGCGCCGCCACAAGAGGTCTACCCATGCCTGTTTATCGTTCTAAGACATCCACCTCTGGCCGCAATATGGCCGGTGCCCGTGCCCTATGGCGCGCAACCGGCATGAAGGATGATGATTTCCACAAGCCCATCATCGCCGTTGCCAACTCCTTCACTCAGTTCGTGCCAGGCCACGTGCACCTGAAAGACATGGGTCAGCTGGTTGCTCGGGAGATCGAAAAAGCTGGCGGCGTCGCCAAAGAGTTCAATACCATAGCCGTTGATGACGGCATCGCCATGGGCCACGACGGCATGCTTTACAGCCTGCCTAGCCGTGACATCATCGCCGATTCGGTTGAGTATATGGTCAACGCTCACTGCGCCGACGCGCTGGTGTGTATCTCAAACTGCGACAAGATCACCCCTGGAATGCTGATGGCCGCCATGCGCCTGAACATCCCGGTGATCTTCGTATCTGGCGGCCCAATGGAAGCCGGCAAAACCAAGCTCAGCGAGAAGAAACTGGACCTGGTTGACGCCATGGTCATCGCCGTTGACGACAATGTAAGCGATGAAGACGTGCTCACGGTTGAACGCAGCGCCTGCCCAACTTGTGGCTCTTGTTCTGGTATGTTTACCGCCAACTCCATGAACTGCCTCACCGAAGCGCTGGGTTTATCCCTCCCAGGTAACGGCACCATGTTGGCAACCCACGCCGATCGTGAGCAGCTATTTTTGGAAGCCGGTCGCACCATCGTCGACATCACCAAGCGTCACTACGAGCAGGATGACTTCTCTGTACTGCCGCGTTCAATTGGTAACTTTGAAGCCTTTGAAAACTGCGTTGCGTTGGATATCACCATGGGCGGCTCAACCAATACCATTCTGCACCTGCTGGCGATTGCCCAGGAAGCCGAGCTGGACTTCACCCTGCAGGACATCGACCGCCTGTCTAAGGTTATCCCGCAGCTGTGCAAGGTTGCGCCTAACTCACCGGACTACCACATCGAAGATGTGCACCGCGCCGGTGGCATCATGGCGATTCTCGGTGAGCTGGACCGCGCCGGTAACCTGCACACAGGCCTGCCGACCATCCACAGCAAGACCATGAAGGACGCGCTGGATAAATGGGACATCATGCGCAGCCCAACGCCTGAGGTAATGAAGTTCTACAAGGCCGGTCCTGCGGGCATCCCAACCCAGACCGCCTTCAGTCAAGCCACGCGCTACCCAACCCTGGACGCCGACCGCTCTAAAGGTTGTATCCACGATATCGACCACGCCTTTAGCCTCGAGGGCGGCCTGGCCGTACTCTACGGTAACATCGCGCTTGATGGCTGTGTGGTTAAGACCGCAGGTGTTGATGAGTCGATTCACGTCTTTGAAGGACCGGCGCACATTACCGAGTCCCAGGACGAAGCCGTCAACAATGTTCTGGGCGATAAGGTCAAAGAGGGCGATGTTGTGATTGTGCGCTACGAAGGCCCACGTGGCGGACCTGGCATGCAAGAAATGCTCTACCCGACCACCTACATTAAATCTAAGGGTCTCGGTAAAGCCTGTGCACTGTTGACTGACGGTCGCTTCTCGGGTGGCACCTCTGGTCTGTCCATCGGTCACTGCTCACCAGAAGCGGCCGCAGGCGGCGCCATTGGCTTGGTACGCAACGGCGACAAGATTCGTATCGACATTCCCAACCGCACCATCGACGTGTTGTTGAGCGATGAAGAACTGGCCGAGCGCCGCATCGAGCAGGACAAGCTCGGCTGGAAGCCTGCTGAAGCGCGTCCACGCAAGATCAGTTCAGCACTTAAGGCTTACGCCCTGCTGACCACCAGCGCCGACAAGGGTGCCGTACGCGACCTTTCAATGCTGGACTAAGCCGTACGTCGGGGCAGTCAAAAGCCGGGGCTCGAAAAGAGACCCGGCTTTTTTACGCCTAGGCCGGCCCTTGCAATGTTTATTGTTCATAGTTTTGCTGCACTAACCGATCAGCAAGCAGTGGATAACGTGCTGAGATGCAGCCCTACTTGAGCTCAAGCAACCTGCACATTAATCAGCCATACTTTTAGCCGTCAACTCGGCCGTCTTTTAACTAGGCTGCCGCTCCAGCCCCAATACAGGCTCCAG
>Ga0209081_1002376_pt1 | contig 10937 bp, 11 predicted proteins | sample GOMGulsemesocosm_4_FD_184636 | JGI IMG/M metagenome (GOLD analysis project Ga0209081, IMG submission 184636) | Methane-oxidizing microbial communities from mesocosms in the Gulf of Mexico - GOM15B Gulf of Mexico (SPAdes) (version 2) | ecosystem: Environmental > Aquatic > Marine > Cold seeps... | reverse complement strand
TATATATCATCGGCGACTCACTCGCAATATGCTGCATTAGCCGCGTTTGATGGGGGGACGCTGGATATTCTTCAGCAGCGGCGTGATGAGTTCAAACGGCGCAGAGATGTGTTATATGATGGTTTGGAGGCCTTGGGTTTTAAAATGAACGCACGCCCACAGGGAGCATTTTACATTTACGTAGACTGCAGTGCTTTTTGCGAAGACAGCTATAGTTTTGCGATGGAATTGCTCGAGCACAGCGCATTGGCGATCACTCCGGGCTTAGATTTTGGCGCTAACCAGCCTGAGCGTTACCTGCGATTTGCTTATACCACCTCGCTTGAGCGTATAGAACTTGGTTTGCAGCGGTTAAAAGAATTCCTCGCGATGAAGCGGGCAGTTTGAGTATTAGTGACAGAGTTAGAAATAAGGTATGTGTAAAATGAGAAGTTTGGTTTTAGTGTTAATGTTTGTTTTTTTGAGTGCTTGTTCGGTGATTTCGCTGGTGGATACGGCGGTTGATGTGGCTTTGTTGCCGGTGAAAGTTGGGGTGGCGACCGTAGAAGCGGTGATTCCCGATGATGATTAAAGCGGCTTATAGGTGTTTGTCGAGTAATTGAATATTGACCCTCTGGCCTTTTTTTACCCCAGTATTTTCGCGTGGCAAAATAATCAGACAGTTCGCCTGAGACATTGAGCTGAGCATGTGTGACGCTTGCCCACCGGTCAGACTAACGCTGAGTTCATCGCCAGTCTTTCTGGCTACCCCTCGCTGAAACTCCATGCGGCCGGGCTGCTTATTAATATCTTCAGCGGCGATTGCCGGTAGTGTGAGTGCAGGCTGGTCGGTCGTTAGCCCCATCATCTTATGCAGTGCAGGCAGGACGATTTGCTGGAAGGTGACCATCACCGATACGGGGTTGCCGGGTAAACCAAAAAACACACTATTGTTGATACTGGCGAAGAGTAGCGGCTTGCCCGGTTTGATCGCCATTTTCCAGAGTTTTATTTGACCTATTTTAGCGAGTACATCGCTCATAAAGTCGGCCTCGCCAACGGAGACACCACCACTGGTAATGATCAGATCACAGTGTTTTGCTGCGGATAATAGCGCTGCTTCAACGGCCTCAGGGGTATCCGCTATCACCCCCATATCGAGTGGCTTGACACCCGCTTCTTCGAGTAGCGCGTGAATGGTGTAACGGTTACTATCAAAAATTTGTCCTAACTTGGGTTGTGAGCCAATTGATATGAGTTCATCTCCGGTGGAGAAAAAACCGACGGTTATGGGGCTAAAGACGGCAATATCGGCGATTCCGCAGGCGGCCAATAGGCCGATGTCGGCGGCTTTAAGGCGGTGTCCTCGGGCGAAGATTCGCTGCCCTTGTTGAACATCGCTACCAATCGAGCGGATGTTTTCAAAGGGTTCTGGCCAATGTTTTAGCTGAATGCTGTTGTCGGTATGGTGGGTGTTTTCTTGCATTACCACGCGGTCGCAACTCTCCGGTAGGTAAGCGCCGGTAAATATCCTGATGCACTCACCGGCCAGTACTTCACCTCGGTAGGGTTTCCCTGCCCATGAGTAACCTACTATTGTCAGAGCTGCCGTTTGGTTTGAGCTGCTGTGGTAGGCGTAGCCATCCATTGCTGAGTTTCGGAAAATCGGTAGATCAATTGCCGCATGAATATCTTGATAGACAATACGCTGTAAGGCTTTTTTAAGCCCTAGGCGTTGGTAACCTTGGTTGCAGGGTAGGTCTTGTAAAATTTGCTTAAGTGCTTGCTCAAGTGATGGTAGCGAGGGGGTGTTGCAATAGTCAGTCACGGTGATGCTCGTTTAAAAAAATATCGATGATGAAGTCTGCAAGCTGTTGCGGGGCATTTAGGTCGATGTGAGGAATATCAAATGCGCGGTTAACGTTGCTAGCGATAGCAATGATCGAGTCATCGTGAGGGTGTAATAAGGTTTGACCGAGTTCTGCTCGGTGTAACTCGATTTTAGGGAATTTTTCATTCTTAAAACCTTCGACAATTACTAAGTCAATGGGCTCATTATTAAAACAGAACAGTTGCTCCGACAGACGCGGTTCCCCTGTTGATAATTCGCTAATAATGGCGCGGCGATGGCTAGATACCAACACAACGGGAGAGGCCCCAGCTTTGCGTAAGCGGTAACTATCCTTCCCAGGTTGATCGATGTCGAAGTCGTGGTGGCTGTGTTTTATTAAGCCAACTTTAAGGCCGCGCTCATTCAATAATGGAATGAGGCGGCTGATTAAGGTCGTTTTTCCGGTGCCGCTACTCGCGGCAAACCCAAGTACGGGTAGGGCACAGGAATCATTCATCTAACGCTAATGTTAACGGTTAGAATAATGAGGCGTTAACCCATAAATGGACGTAAATACTGGCTGCATAACCGAGTGCAATAACCGGTGCCCACTTAAGGTGTGAAGCGAAGGTGTAAATACCACGTGCTTGGCCCATTAATGCAACACCCGCAGCAGAACCAATCGATAGTAAACTACCGCCAACACCCGCCGTTAAGGTAACCAGTAACCATTGTCCATGGGACATATCAGGTTGCATGGTCAACACCGCAAACATAACCGGAATATTATCAACAATAGCCGATAGTACACCAACGATAATGTTGGCATATGTTGGGCCAAGTTGGCCGTACATGGTTTCAGATACCATACCGAGGTAACCAATAAAGCCAAGACCGCCTACCGCCATGATCACGCCATAGAAGAAAAATAAGGTATCCCACTCGGCACCGGCCACTTTAGCAAATACGTCAAAGCCTTTGCTTTCGTGCGCATCGTGCTCAGAGGTTTCACCGGCTATTTCAGCAACTAAAGGGTTTTCTTTAGAGCTTTCTTCTAAGTGATATGTTTTCTTTAGGTAGTAGCCAAAAAACTTCAAATAAGCAAGCCCCATCATCATGCCAATCGCTGGAGGTAAGTGTAGGAAGTTGTGAAAGCTAACCGCAGTAACGATGGTTAATAGGAATAAAACAACAATCACAATACCGCCACGCTTCATAACAAGATCTTCACCTTCAACCGCATCGGGAGTGCCGTCAGGAATAAAGAAATGCATGATGGCTGCAGGAACAAGGTAGTTAACGACTGATGGAATAAATAGCGCAAAGAATTCAGTGAATTGAATAATGCCTTTTTGCCATACCATTAAGGTGGTGATGTCACCGAATGGACTGAATGCCCCGCCTGCATTTGCACCAACAACAATGGCTACACACGATATCGAGACGAATTTTGGCGACTTAGAGCCAACCGTTAACGCAACGGTACACATAATTAACGCAGTGGTTAGGTTGTCGGCAACCGGCGAGATAAAGAAAGAAAGGATTCCTAGTAGCCAAAATAAGGCCTTGTAACTAAAGCCTTTTTTAACTAACCAGCCCCTTAATGCATCAAATACACCGCGTTCAATCATCGCATTGATGTAAGTCATTGCAACGAGCAGGAAGAAGAACAGCTCTGAATATTCTAAGAAGTTATGCCTTATGGCAACCTCGGCAGCGTGATCAAAGCCATGTTGTTGATACACAATGGCGATCATTATCCAGATGATACCGGCGGCGAGTAGCACCGGTTTGGATTTACGCAAATGCAGTTGTTCTTCAAAAATAACCAGTGTGTAGGCGAATACGAAAACCGCCAGCGCTAAATAACCCACCGTGTGGTCAGTTAAATCTAACGAGGTGTGTTCTCCAGTGCTTGCCGAAAACGCCAAGGTCGGTAAAAAAAGTAAGAGTAGGCAGCTAAAGCGGCTTATGAAATTCATCTAAAGTCCTTATGTTTTTAGAGATGGTGGATAGATAATAGTGCAAATCCGACATTATATAGGGTCTGCTGGGGTACTTGGGCATAAAATACCGTCTTCGGAGGATAAAATTATCGAGCTATCGAGCGCTCTTTAAATTATTGATATTAAAAATATTGAACTATTTGTCGTTAACTTAGGCTAAGTAAAACTTAGTCTTCGGAAATTTAAATAATAGTGCGCTAAATTGATTAGTTAGTGAGTGCTTAGAAAACGTTTTTTTGATTTTTAAATACTAAAAAGGTATTAGGGCTGTAATTTACTGCTAAAGTCTGTATGGGTCTGAGTGCCGAGCAGCCTACGTTGTAATAAAAAATAAAAAATAAAAAATGAATGATTCAACTATCAAGTCCTATGATGAGAAAATAGTTATTGTTACGACTCTTCTTAATACGACGGCTAAAGCTCTTAACTTGGATGCGGACCGTTACCTTACATTAAAAGATGAGCTGTTAGGGGTTGTCAAAAACCCTAAATATATTGATTTAGGGATATCAGAAATTGTTACTATTGCCACGACAATGATCGGCAAACTCATCGATACGAGTGATTATGTGTTTGTTGAAAAATCGGTCATGGAAAAACTTAATCAAACAGGAAAGCCTAGCCTTGTTGCTGATGTGTCGGAAACAAACAGTAAGGCTGTAGGCTCTATTGCTGCTGAGAGCCCTCCCGTCATAGCAAAAGAGGGCATTAGTGAAAATGTTGTGAGTGAGCCCAGTCATGAGGCGAAAGATAAATTATTAGAGTTGATAGCGTTATTACCGCCTTATGTTTCAGCCGTAGAAATTCAGTTTTACTCGGCTAAAATCCGTAATGAAAAATCCGGAGAAGTCGCTGCCTCAGGTCCTTTGCGTACAATATTTGATATTGATCAGTTTCTTGCTAAACAGGCTGTAGAAGCTTACGCGTATGAGTTTAATCGGCTGCTTAGGTCTGAACCTGATGCTTTTATGGATTCAGTTGAGATGGCTGCCGGGGAAAGTGAAAAAATAGATGCTTCTGCTAAATTACGAACGGCATTGACGCGGGTTAAGTCGGTTAGAGAGTTTTTAAGTGTTAAAGGCCTTGTTGATCGCTATATTGGTGATTACCGACCTTCGGAGAAGGTCATGGATAAGAAAAAGAACTTTTTTTGGCAAAAGAAGTGAAGCTTTTCTTTGCTTAGGACTTGATCTATTGATTTGATTTTTAGTGATTATTTAGTTGAGTTTAATCTAAATTTGGTTTCTACCTTTAGTGCTGAGCAACGTACTTAAATTCCGCTAAGAATCAAAAAATAGGCGCTTTTTATGTATCGAATGATAGCTGGCAGCAGTTGAGTGGTCGGTTTGGGCTGGTGTTTTTGCCTATACGATAAATAATGCTTTGAGTGATGTTATTAAGTAGCTCTATGGATGTCACCAAAATTCCTTTTGAAAAAAAGGAAGCGATTACTCGCATTCTGGATGCTGCGGTTAAGGCGATGGATTTTGAGCAAAAAAACTATCTGACTAGAAAAGCTCAATTGATACGTATTGTTGAAAATCGGGGTAATGAGGGTTTAAGTTTGTCAGAGGTCGTTTCGGAGAGTAATCAGTTCGTGAGTATGAAGGGTCTCGTCGATCGTCATCTTCGAGATGACCGGCAGCCCGAGAAGATGAGTAATAAGAATAAGAATTTTTTTGCGGAAAAAGTGAGCTTTCCTACTTAGCGATTTTTTTTCCAATTCTTTTTTCGACTCGTTTTTAATGCCGCTTTTTCGGCGATTATTTGCTCTGTTTTAGCGATTTCTTTTTCAATAACGCTAGGTGTTTCTAGGCTGATGCTGCCAAACGTTCCGCTACGGAAATCATGAATAAAAATAGCCGATGTTTTATTTAAATTGATACGCCCACCACTGACTAAAGCGCCTCGTTTACGCCCAACAGCTTCAAGTAACGCGGTGGCATCTCTTGGTTTTTCTTCTAGTTCATAACGCTCCATAATGGCGTTCGGGTGGTTATCTAGAAAAAAATCAGCGGCGTAATAAGCAATATCGTCATATTCTATGGCGGTATCTTTAATTGCACCGGTAATGGCTAGACGGTAGCCACTGTCTTCATTTTCAACCTTTGGCCAAAGTAGTCCCGGTGTATCAAATAAAATAATATTATTGCCTAAATCAATGCGTTGCTGAGTTTTAGTAACAGCCGGTTCATTACCTGTTTTAGCAATGGTTCTACCCGCTAAGGTATTGATAAGAGTGGATTTTCCAACATTTGGAATGCCGGTTATTAAGCAGGTAATGGGGTTTGTTATAGTGCCTTTGTTGGGTACTAGTTTGTGACACAGCGAGAAGATTTGTTCACTTTTGTTGGGTTGTTGGAGGTTCAGCGCTAAGGTTTTGGTGTTCTTTGTTTGTTCTAAATAACGTTGCCACTCATGAGTGATATCGTCTTCAGCAAGGTCGGTTTTATTGAGAATTTTTAAGCAAGGTTTGTCGCCACGAATATTAGCCAGCATCGGGTTTTCACTGCTATACGGAATTCTAGCGTCAACAATTTCAATGAACATATCAACCTCAGGAAGGCGTTCTTTGATCTCTTTTTGGGCCTTGTGCATATGGCCCGGATACCAATTTATACTCATGCTGATATGTGTCGTTGATTTAGTGGATGTGGAGTGATTTTAATAGTGAGGTGGTAGCTCATCAAATAAAGAAGGTGCCGCCTTGCTGCCATCATCGGGGGATTCCATGGCTTGAGTTAGCTGCTTGAACTGTCGTTGAAGCTTATCAATTTGTTCTTGTTGCCGACAAATGACACTATCCAATTGCTGGATAGTGTCTTCTTGATACGCGACTTTTATTTCAAGTTCTGTAATGCGTTTGTCCATTATTTATAGGGCGGGTTTGTTTTTCTTCTTTTTTGGCTTCTTGGTGTATGTTTTTTTCTTACCATTTGCCGGTTTAGCCGAGGTCGCTGCTGGTTTTGCAACGTGATCGGTCTGCTCGATGTTTAATGGCTGATTGCGCACACGAAGTTTTTTAAGGCTTTCAAAAACGACTTTTGGCATGCCTACCGGTAATTCGATATAGCTGTGATCGCCCTTTAACTCGATATGACCTATATTTCTAGGTTCTACGTCGGCTTCGTTAGCGATAGCCCCAACGATATCGCCAGGCATGATGTTATGGTCTTTACCCACCGCGATGCGATAGTTTTCCATCGGAGGCCTATCAACATTGCCACGCTTCTCTTTTCTTTTGCCTTCGCGCTCAGGTCTGAATGACTTGCTATCTCTTGATGGGCGCTCAGAGTGGTTTCCTCTTTCTTCTCCACGAGAACGACTCGTCTTAGAGCCTTTGGCGGGTTTTTCGTCAAGAATAAGTGGTTTGTCTTTTTGTGCCAAATGAGCAAGAGCAGCAGCCAGTTGCATTGGGTCAGTTTCGTTTTCCTCAAGGTATGATTGAACGACTTGCTGGAAAAATGCAAGATCTGTATTGGCCAGTGTGCTGGTGATTTTCTCTTTAAATTGATTCGCCCGGCTCTCGTTAACTTGTTGACGAGTCGGCAGCTCAATAGGAGTGATTTTCTGCCTAGTTGCATTTTCAATGGCGCGTAATAAACGACGTTCACGTGGCGCTACGAACAAAATAGCTTTACCGGTTCTACCGGCGCGACCAGTACGACCAATACGGTGTACGTAGGCTTCGGTATCGTATGGGATATCGTAGTTAACAACGTGGCTAATACGAGCAACATCAATACCACGAGCGGCTACATCAGTAGCGACTAAGATATCAATTTTACCGGACTTTAATTGTGCGATAGTGCGTTCACGCAAGGCTTGTGTCATATCACCATTAATAGCTGCCGCCGTATAACCGCGAGCCTCTAGTTTGTCAGCGAGCTCAACGGTCAGTACCTTGGTGCGTACAAACATGATGATACCGTCAAAATCTTCAACTTCTAATATGCGGGTGAGAGCATCCAGTTTGTGCAAACCGCTAACCAACCAGAACTGCTGCTGAATTCTTTCAACCGTTGACGTTTTGGAAACAATTTTAACAACCTTAGGCGAATCCAGGTATTTGTCGGCTACGCGACGAATCGGCGCTGGCATAGTTGCAGAGAACAGAGCAACCTGACGTTGTTTAGGCGTTTGATCTAGAATCCACTCGACGTCATCGATAAAGCCCATTCTTAACATTTCATCGCCTTCATCGAGCACGATCGTCTTAAGATTTTCTAGCTTTAATGTTTTACGGCGTAAATGATCCATCACTCGACCGGGGGTGCCGACGACTACGTGTGCGCCACGTCGTAATTGGCGTAATTGCGTATCCATGCTCTGGCCGCCGTAAATAGGCAATACATTGAAGCCTTTCATTGCGCTGGCGTAGGTTTTGAATGCCTCGGCAACTTGAATAGCTAGTTCGCGGGTCGGTGCTAAAACGAGGACCTGTGTTTCAGCTTTTTGAAGATCAATTTTTGATAATAGTGGCAAGGCGAATGCGGCGGTTTTGCCGGTGCCGGTTTGCGCGGTGCCAATTAAATCAGAACCGTCTATGAGGTGAGGGATTGCCTCAGCTTGAATCGGCGAAGGTTGTTCGTAACCGATACGTTGTAGGGCGTCCATTACGGGCGCAGACAACGCTAAATCAGCGAAGCTTATAGTTGCTTGGGATGTCATTTTTGAGCCTTAACTTAGGGATAGTGGTGACTTAAATTTAGAAGCATTAAGCCCTCTATCTGAGGTGTGAAAAGCGCATTGTACGCCTTTATTAATAGGTTTTGTTGAATTACCTGAGGAAAAATGCTGTGTTGCAAAAAACTACCGTTTGGCAGGTTTTAGGGTGGGGAAATACAGGGACTAATTTTTTGACTGGACTATGCTTTGAATACAGTTGTGGCTAGTCGATGTTTTTGCTTGAATTGTTGGTTAGATATGCCGATGGTGCGTTGTGCGTTTATTAAATAGGAACCCCAATATGTTGTTAAAGAATATGGCAGGAGAAAGATTAATCGTCGGAGGTGTTTTCTTGCTCCTTCTATTATCAGCCTGCAGTAGCCCTTTACCTAAAACGGAGGATGAGACAAAGTCGCCTTGGGGTAGTTTTTCCGAGGCAATCGCCGCCTATGACAAAATTGAATTGAATAAAACAACGGTAAGAGATTTGCGGGAACTGGGTTTTGATCCTTACACCACGCCTAATGTGAAAATATTATCTTATTTGGATGTGATTCGGAAATTCGTGCCGAATAACTCGATTAAACACGAACAACTACCTTTAAGCGTACGAACCTGTCTGGCCAAGCAGGGGCGTTGTATGGCTTATGAAGCCCATCCCGGTACGGTTAAGAGAAAGAGGGTGGGCAGCGCATTCTTAGATTTATTGAAGTTTAGGCGTAAGACGATTGAAACGGGGTGGCGCTTTAATGCCTTGATTGTGTTGGATGATGGTGTGGCGGTTTATAAAGTATGGAGTGGTGAGCCGATTATTGATTCCGAGAAAACGAGGAAAAACCCATTGGGGCCGCTGCAAGGATCGGGTGGTTCTCTAGCTCGGGATGCCGCAGGGATATAGCGTTGGCCGCCCTGTTCAACGTACCGAGGATATTAAACTATACTCATGTTACTTATTTAAAGGTATCAGCTCGATGAGCCAAAATGCATTAATCTTTGAAGATTTATGGATGCGATTAAAAAAATAAAAGCAGACGATGTCACTATTGGGCAGTCCCTGCCTTGGCCGGTGTACGATAGTGAAAAATCCTTATTACTCAAGGAAGGAACGGTTGTACGCTCAGAAAAACAGCTGGCGGTGATTTTAGAAAAGGGGGTTTATCGAGGCTTGTCGAATGATGAGCGTGTTGCCGAGGCTGCGCAATTAGCTGAGCGGATGAAAAAACCCAGTAACCCCTTTAAAATGAAAAATATTTGTGCCAAAAAATTGCAGCAACTGGTGGCTAAACTGCTAACGGGCGAAGAGGTGAACGTGCAGGAAGCGGTAGGGTTTGTCACCGAGCAAGTAAAAGAAGGTTGTGCTAATCACGCTAATGCAACCTTGGCGGCGGTGCACTTAGCGGACGAGCTAAGTTATGTCACTCTCCACCCTTTACATACGGCTATTTTATGTCAGTTACTGATGCGTCGGTTAAAATTTACCGAGGCACAGCAGGATACGGTCATTGCCGCTGCGCTATTGATGAATATCGGTATGTACGAATTGCAGGACCGGTTGTTTTCGCAGGCAGAACCCTTAACCGACGCTCAAAGTAGGGAGGTTCAGCAACACCCAGAGAAGAGCGCCGAGTTGTTACAACAAGCGGGGATGAATGACGCTCACTTATTAAGTATTATTTTACAGCATCACGAACGTATTGATGGTACGGGGTATCCGGCTAAATTGGCAGGGGCTAATATTCATCAAGGCGCGAAACTGCTGTGTCTGGCGGATATGTATGCCGCCATGGTAACGCCACGTGCTTACCGTGAGCCTATTCGGGCGCAAACCGCGTTGAAAGATATTTTCACCGATAGGGGAAAATCGGTGGATAGTCACTTAAGCCAAATCTTGATTCATGAAATTGGAGTATACCCGCCAGGCTCGTTTGTAAAACTGGTTAACGGTGATACCGCAATTGTCTTAAAACGGGCTATCGTTAAAAAGGGGCGAAATGCTACCGCACCGGTAGTGGCTTGTATTGTGAGCCCACGAGGCGGTCTGTATGAGAAACCGGCGGTCCGCGACTCGAACTTAGACATGTATAAGATTACCGGGATGGTTGAGCCGGACTTTGATGAACCGATGGATTTTTCTAACTTATGGAAAACTAGCTAGGGAGTTTATTTTTCGTGTTTCAATGACATATGCCGCGATTGGCTGGAGTAGCGATTAGTTTAAGCGATGGTTGTTTTATCGTTTTATTTGGCCTATAGTTCGCGATTTTTTGGTGGGGCTACGGTGTAGGCGTATCGCTTTTTTGCGGATTGGTGGGCAGCTCTTAGCCGTTCTTTCTTGTTCATTCGTGCGCTGTGTTCGTGATGCGGATAGAAGCTTTCGAGCCGTGTTTTCTGTAAGTTGACTAGCTTATGCGCTGGCTGTTAGCAGATTTTAGCGGTGACCTCTGGTGATCAGA
>Ga0209081_1002375_pt1 | contig 10948 bp, 10 predicted proteins | sample GOMGulsemesocosm_4_FD_184636 | JGI IMG/M metagenome (GOLD analysis project Ga0209081, IMG submission 184636) | Methane-oxidizing microbial communities from mesocosms in the Gulf of Mexico - GOM15B Gulf of Mexico (SPAdes) (version 2) | ecosystem: Environmental > Aquatic > Marine > Cold seeps... | reverse complement strand
CGTTGGTTAGCGCCAAGCTTAGCGTACGATCCTGATGACAATTGAGTTAAATTTTTACACTACCGATGGCTGTCACCTGTGTGAAGAAGCAACTGCTTTATTACAGCAATTATTGACGCAAGGCCCTGAACAATACCAAATAGAAGTTATTGATATTATTGAGTCGGACGAATTGGTTCAGCGCTATGGGTCTCGTATTCCCCTTATCGCTAAACAAGGTGATGTTAATGACCTAGGTTGGCCGTTTGATTACCCAGCATTACTGAATTACGTGGGTGATTTTTAGCGTGATGGATATTGCCGTTATATCCGATACGCATGGCTTATTACGGCCCGAGGTGCTTGGTCACCTGAAAAACTGCGATCATATTATTCATGCGGGGGATATAGGTTCGTATGAAGTTGTTGAGCGATTGCAAGAGCTAGCGCCATTGACTCTTGTGCGTGGTAATGTAGATACGGCAGGCTGGGCGGCAGAAATCCCGCAAACTGAGTTTTTTCAGTTAGAAACAACGATGATGTATTGTTTGCATGATTTGAATCAATTGGATTTAGACCCTGTTGGAGCAGAGCTTAAACTCGTTATTACTGGGCATACACATCAGCCTGCGTTGTTTGAGAAAGACAGCGTGCTATACCTGAACCCAGGTAGTATTGGACCTCGACGGTTTTCCTTGCCCATTTCAATGGCAAAAATAAAACTTGAAGATAGTCAGCTGGACGTTAGGTTTATTGAGTTGTAACAGAAGGGAGTGCTAATAAACATTATGTATTTAGACTATTTCGGACTACAAAAAAAACCATTTGGTATTACACCGGATACGTCTACATTCTTTGCAGGAGCGGAGCGTGGTGATATTCTTCATGCGGTTCTTTATGCGCTTAAGTCTGGCGAAGGGATTGTAAAGGTTGTTGGTGAGGTTGGTAGCGGTAAAACCATGTTGTCGCGAATGTTGGCGAATAACGCACCGTCGAATACGGTGTTTGTATTTCTAATTAACCCGAGTATTCAAGCTGATCAGATTGTTTATGCAATTGCGCATGATCTAGGCTTGAATGTGGATAAGCTTGAACAGCCGATTCAAGTATTGCACCGCTTGCAAAGAGAGCTTTTCGACTTGCATAAGGCTGGTAAGCGGGTCGTGTTAGTCATTGATGAAGCGCAGCAAATGCCCTTAACAACCTTAGAAGAAATTCGTTTGTTGAGTAACCTAGAGACTGAAACAGAAAAGTTATTGCAAATCATTATGTTTGGTCAGCCAGAACTTGATCAGCATATTGATACGCCAAGTGTGCGCCAGCTTAGAGAGCGGATTACTTATGAGTTTTATTTGAGTCCTCTAAGTTGGGATATTGCTGCAAGCTATTTAGCATTTAGGTTGGAAAAGGCGGGTAGTCAGGGACGAGAAGTTTTTACAACAGGGGCGATTAAATTATTGAGTAAAAGCTCTAATGGAACGTTAAGGCGTTTGAATGTGCTGGCTGATAAAGCACTATTGGCAGCATTTATACAGAAAAGTGTGTTGGTGGATGTGCGGCATGTGAAAACAGCCCTGCAAGATGGAAAAAAGCAGTCGTCCGTAAGTAGCACAAGCTATATTGTGGCTGGCTTAAGTGCATTATTAGTTTTGTTTGCGGTTACTTGGTTTTCACTGGGTGGTAGTGTTAACGGGTATGAGAAGCTTAGTCGCTTGCTCGTTGAGCCAGCCCCAACGGGGGATTTGATTAGCGTAAAGCCGAATCTTCAGGGTGGGTTGCTCAATAGTAAGTTAAGCTCTTTTCCACAATGGAAACAAAAAACTAAAGCAAAATATACTATTCGTTTATTGGCGGCAGCGGGCGACAAAGCTAGTTTGGTTGAAGCTTTTTTACAGAGCGTTCAAAAAATAGTTGATATAAACCGTCTGAGGGTTAATCGTTTAGAATCAAATAACAAAGAGTATATTGTTTATTATGATGAGTTTTTAGAGTATTCAGACGCTTTGATAGGGCTTGATGGCTTACCTTTGAAGTTGAAGAAGTTCGCCCCTTATATTAGTACGATTCCTCCGCTAAACCCTCAATAAATATGCTGCTTTAAGGTGTGATTCATTTAGTATTTAGACTAAACTTTAAATCAATCAATAATAACTATAAGTTTACTTGTCATGACGATACGCCCGCTTGTACTAATACTCGTTAGTTTACTTGTTTTAACGGCTTGCACGCCCGCTTCGATAACTCTTTCTGATCAGCATATTCGACAAACGGCCAAACCGGCTGGAAGCCCTCTTGCGGTATTGAAAACAGCCCCCTTGCCTAAGCCGCCATTACGCTCGAAGCAGAATGATGTGTTTACTGTCGTGGTTAACGATGTGCCTATTAAGGAGTTATTGTTTGCGATTGGGCGTGATGCAAATGTGGATATTGACCTTTCAGAAGATGTCAGTGGCTTAATTACCTTGAATGCGATCGACAGTACATTCCTGCAAATTTTAGACAGAATTAGTCACCGAGCAAATATTCGTTACCGTGTTGAAAATGGTGTTGTGTTGGTGGAAAAAGATAAGCCTTACCTAAAACATTACGATGTGAGTTATGTCAATATTGCGCGTACTAGCGAGGCAACTATTGCCATATCAACTGAGGTTGCTTCTACGGGTGGTGGGTCAGATTCATCTAGCATTGGTAATACCTCGTTAACTAGTATTAGTAATAAGTCTACGCATCAATTTTGGAAAACAACGGTGGCTAATGTTCGCGCTATTCTTCAAGAGAGGCCGGGAGGGGGTGTTCAGGTAGAACTAGTAACAGAGGGAGGCGTTGAAGCTGAGCCAGGAACATTATCGCGGGTTATTGCTAGCCCAGAAAGCGGTATGATCAGTGTTTTTGCTAGCGGAAAGCAGCATCAAGTTGTGGGTAAATATTTGGCTTTGGCGTTAAGTGGTGTGCAGCGTCAGGTGTTTATTGAGGCGACGATTGTTGAAGTTGAGCTTAATGACGATTATCAAGCAGGTGTTGATTGGAGTCGCTTGGTGCAGCCAGGTAAAAATGGACTTAGCTTTTCACAAGCATTATTGGGTGCAAACTTGGCTGCCTCCCCTGTAACCACATTAACTTATTCTGATGCTGGTAATAAATACAATGTTAATGCGACGGTTAAGTTATTAAATCAGTTTGGAAACACTAAGGTGTTGTCTTCACCAAAATTGATGGTGCTTAATAACCAAACCGCTTTACTAAAAGTGGTCGATAACCGCGTTTACTTTACCGTAACGGTGGAAACGGATACCACAGAGACAGTGGTTAATAAAACGTTTGAAACAGAAATACATACTGTACCCGTAGGCCTGGTAATGAGTGTTACGCCTTATGTGTCGTCAGAGAATATGATTACACTGAATGTTCGCCCAACGATTTCTAGGATTTTACAGTTTGTTAAAGATCCCAACCCAGAATTAGCCAGTGCAGGCGTTGAAAGTTTAATCCCTGAGATTTCTGTGCGAGAGATCGAATCAATGTTACGGGTTAGAAATGGTGATGTCGCGGTGATCGGTGGTTTGATGCAAGATACCCGCAGCAATAGTACTGACGGTGTGCCAGGATTATCCAAAATGGAATATTTTGCAGATATTTTTAGTTATAAAGATAATAAAGTTTCAAAGTCTGAACTGGTTATTTTCTTAAAACCAGTGGTTGCCGATAGGCCCACATTGAGTGGCGATTTTGCCAAATATCAGCGTTTTTTGAATACCCAGGAAACCAAGCTTCAGCAAGGGAAATAAGCGATGAGCTTATTGCTTGACGCCCTAAAGCAGGCTGAAGAAAATAAAAAGAAATCTGCGGTTAAGGTCGAACCTTCTGTGCCATTGGAATCTAATTCATCGTTAGAGTTGGAAGCAGATGAGTTGACACTAAAGCCTACGCCAGAGATGAGCTTGCTTGAGGAGGGAGCTGAAGAGTGCACTCATCATGAAGTAAGCGCCGTTAAGTCTAGCGCAGCAGTTACTGAGCCTATGCCGAAACCGGCTATTGTTGAGCCATTTGTACGGAGCAATAAAACAGCTCAAGTAGATGTGCTGGGTGTGGGTAAGAAGAAAGAGAAGCCTAATTATTATAAAAAAGTACTTATTGGCTTTTTACTACTATTAATTACTGGGGTTAGTAGCCTGTTTTTATTAGAGCCGCCACCAGCTACGGATAGTTCTTATAAGGACATCTTGGCAGCACAAAAGAAGAAACAAGCTAAGTTGGTGCCGCTAGTAGTGACTGAGCCAGTCGCTGAACCAGCGGTTGATGAGCCGCAAATCGTCGATAAGATAATAGCTAAAGCGGATACTGTTGAGCTGCAGGAGCCACCAGAACCAAGTAGGGATGATGCGGCGATTAAAATTAGTAAAAAAACCACCTCATCTGCAACGCTAAGCAAACTTGAGCGAGCTTATCAGGCGTTATTGGGGCATGAGTTGGAGCGCGCAGGGCATCTGTATCAACAAGTACTGGCGGCCCAACCGAAGCAAATTGATGCCTTACTCGGTTTGGCAAATATTGCTAGTCAACACAAGAACCAGCAACAGGCGAGGAGGCTTTATGAAAAGGTTCTTCGCTTGGATGCAACCAATAACACGGCTCAAATAGGTTTGTTACAAACCTACGAGGCGCAAGATGTAATGTCCCAGCAGCAAGTGTTAGAAGAGTTGATAACAAAGCAACCTGATAACCCTGAAGCTTACCTTGGGCTAGGCCATGCCTTAAGTGAGCAAGGTCGTTGGAAGGCAGCGCAAGAGGCGTACTTTAAGGCGTTTTCGTTGAACCCAAAAAACACTGTGTATGCCTATAACTTAGGTGTTAGTTTAGATAGTTTAGGTCAGTATCAGGCAGCAAAAACGTTTTATCAGAAAGCATTGAGTTTGAATCAACTTGCAGCTAAACCTCTCAATTTAGAGCGCGTAAGCAATAGGTTAATGGAGTTAAGTAACGCAGATGACTGAAACGAAAAAAAGAATTGGCGATGAATTGATAGATCGAGGCATTATTAGCCTCGATCAACTGAAAATTGCCCTGCAAGAGCAAAAGAGCTCAGGCGGTCAAATTGGTACGGTATTAATAGAACTGGGCTTTCTTACTGAATCCTTATTGAAGGAGGTATTAGGCGAATCGCAAGGAGATGATAGTGTCGATTTAGGCGAGGTAGTGCCAGATGCAGATGCGATTGCTTTTATTGATAAAAAACTTGCTCAGCAACTTAGAGTGTTGCCTTGTGATTTTAATGTGGCTGAACGGACGTTGCAGTTGGCAATGGCAGATACTTTTGACATTCTTGCGCTGGATAGAATTAAAGCGGTGCTTCCATTAGATGTGATTGTGCTGCCGGTACTCGCTGGGGCAAAAGAAATCGAGAAGAATATTGACCATTTCTACGGTTATGAGCTCTCTATTGATGGTATTTTGCGTGAGATTGAAACAGGTGAATTTGAAGAAGCGCAGCAGCGAATGGATTCAGCTGAATATACACACCCATTGGTGCGTTTGGTGGATGCTTTTTTAACCGATGCGGTGAAGCGCGGTGCGTCAGATATACACTTTGAACCAGAAGATGGTTTTTTAAGAGTGCGTTATAGAATGGATGGTGTTCTACATCAAATTCGTAGCTTACATAATAAATATTGGCCTTCTATTGTGGTGCGCTTGAAGGTTATGTCACGAATGAACCTAGCTGAAACTAGAGCGCCACAAGATGGGCGTATTCACCTTAAAGTAGCCGGTCGACCAATTGACTTTCGTGTCGCATCGCAACCAACAATTCATGGTGAAAACTTTGTGTTACGTATTTTAGATCGTGATAAATCCATCGTTCCTCTCGATACCTTAGATATTTCGGATGATAATAGGCAGTTACTCAAGCTTATATTAGCGCGTCCAGAAGGTATCATTTTGGTCACAGGCCCAACGGGTAGCGGAAAAACTACGACTCTATATTCAATGCTTAATCACTTGAACAATGAGTCCGTGAATATTATGACCTTGGAAGACCCTGTTGAGTATCCGATGGGGCTTATTCGACAGACATCAATTGGCATGTCATCAAAAATGAGTTTTGCTGATGGCATTCGTTCCTTGATGCGCCAAGACCCTGATATTATTTTAGTGGGTGAAATGCGTGACCTTGAAACAGCTGAAATGGGTTTTAGAGCCGCGATGACCGGTCATCAGGTTTTTTCAACATTACACACTAACTCTGCGGTTGGTTCGTTTCCTAGGCTGTTAGATATGGGCGTATTACCTGATATTATTTCAGGCAATATTATTGGCATTATTGGTCAGCGGTTAATTAGAAAACTATGCCCTAAATGTAAACAGCAAGAGCCGATTAGTGATATAGAAAAACAGTTATTGGGCAAAGGTAGCGAAGACTTTACTCACTTAGCCGCCGCGAATGGCTGCACCTTTTGCTATCAGACAGGCTTTAAAGGGCGGATCGCCTTGCTTGAAATATTAAGAATGGATAGCGATTTAGATGAACTCGTGGTGCATAAGGGCTCACAACGCGAGATTATTAAAATGGCAGAAGAAAAAGGCTTTAGAAGCTTGACCGCTGATGGTATTAAACAAGTGTTAGCCGGCCAAACAACCTTGGGTGAGCTATCTCGAGTGGTCGATTTAACCGCAAAATTACAAGGCTAATGGCAAACTTTAGTTACAAGGCCGTCAGGCGGGATGGAACGATAACTAAAGGTGTTATGGAGGCTTTGCATATTCTGGATTTAGAGTCTCGTTTAGAAAAGACAGGTTGTGAATTAATTTCTGCTAAAGAAAAATCATCTGGCCTTGGCTTTTTACAACAAAAACTAACGCGTAGAGATTTGATTGATTTCTTTATTTACATGGAGCAAATGATTCTTGCCGGTGTTCCTCTGATAGATTCCTTGGAGGATTTTCAGCAAGGGTTGGAAGTTTCAGAGTTAAAAAATGTTGTATCTGGTTTAATTGAGAAAATAAAAAGTGGACAAACCTTATCAGCAGCTATGCAGGGTTCTAATAAGGTTTTTAGTAGCTTGGTGATAGAGTTAGTGAAAGTTGGTGAAATGAGCGGCTTATTGGCAACAATTTTTGGTGAAATAAAAGACGCTTTAAAATGGCAAGATGAGCTTATTACTAAAACTAAAAAAATCATTATGTACCCCGCTTTTGTTGGCGTGGTAGTTTTCTCTGTGTTGTGTTTTATGATGATATATTTAGTGCCGCAAATGGTTGGTTTTATAACAAATATGGGCGGTGAATTACCTTTTCATACGGTTTTGCTAATAGCTGTTTCAGGCATATTTGTTGATTATTGGTACTTGATTTTATCAGTACCAATATTGTTAACTGTGACGATAAAATTCAGCATTAATCATAGTTCGCGTGCGCGGTTATGGTTTGATGAGCATATCCTTAAAATGCCTGGGGTCGGTAGTGTATTAAAAAAAATCATTCTTGCTAGGTTTGCTTCAAATTTTGCTCTGTTATACCGCTCAGGTATTGGCGTACTTGAAGCATTACGAATTACTCGAGGAGTAGTAGGGAATGCTTATGTTGCCAATGAAATTGACTTTATCCATGACCAAGTCACAGAAGGAGCGGGTATTTCGGAGGCCTTCGCCCGTACTCAACTCTTTCCAACACTGGTTATGAGGATGATTCGGGTTGGAGAACAAACCGGTGGTTTAGATAAGTCATTGGTCAACGTTAGTTATTTCTTTAATCGTGATGTGGAAGATGCAATAGAAAAGCTACAAAGCATGATAGAACCAGTGATGACGGTTGTTTTGGGGTTGATATTAGGCTGGGTGATGCTGTCTGTGTTGGGTCCGATATATGATTTAATCGGCAATATGGAGCTGTGATGAGAATACAACACGGATTATATTTGAGTGATGTATCGGTTATTTTTTGCGATGCTGATCAAATGGGTGTTACATCAGTCTTTAGTTATGCGCTAAGTGATGCGGATTATCTTGAAAAGCTAGAAGCATTCCTTAGACAGCGCCAACCCGGGGCGTTTAATGTTTACCTTGATCTGATGGGGGAAGAATATAAGCAAGAGTCTATCCCCCATATTAGTGGTCGAGATCGTGACGCATTGCTAGATAGAAAAAGCAAGAGCTTGTTCCCCAGTGCTGATTTAGTTTGGAAGAAACATTTGCGGCGCGAAAAAACAGGGCGTAAAGACGATGTTTATTTACTGGTAGGGTTATCATTACCCTCGAGCGTTGATCACATTTTTGATGCGTTAGTGCAGGCTAAGTATCAAATTGCTGGTGTTTACTCCCTATCAATTCTTGAGCAGCAGATACATGCGAACCTTGAGTTATCTGAGCAGAGCTTATTAGTCTCAAGGGTTTTGGGTAGCCCAGAGGGTAAGCGGATATATAGGCAAACCTTTTTTAAAGATGGGCACCTGGCAATGAGTCGGGTGACGTCTATTAACGGTGAAACAGATGAGCAAGTGTTTTCTCAGTTAATGATAGAAATTGAAAGAATGCGCCATTTTTTGGCTGGCACACGTCAGTTGAATACGGCAAATAAGCTAGTGGTTCGGTCGGCATTTTCAGAAGAAGAGGCTAGTCGGTTTTTAAGATATGAGGTCAATAATGAGCGACTGAAAATAGAAAATATTCAGTTGCCCAGCTTAGCAAAAAAAGTTGGTTTGGGGCGAACTAAGGTTTTTTCAAGTTTAGCTGAGCTATTAATTGTAGGGGCATCCCAAAAGCTTATAAGCACACACTTTAAGCCAAAAGGCTTAACAAATGTATTCAATGTGCTGAAAACAAAGCGAATGATGCGAGCTGTAACGTTTGTTTTATTGTTGGTATCCACGTGTGTAGCTGGTTTTGTTGCTTATACGGCTAAAGTGAAAAATGATCAGCTTCAGGTGTTAAGTTTTCGTGTGCAAGGTTTGGAGCAGCAGCGAGCCCAGCTACTTGATAATGTGCAAGAGACTGAGGTTTCAGCAACAAAAATGAAGCAACTCGTTGAGCTTTCTCATGATATAAGCACTTACCAATTTGGCCCTGATAAGGTGTTAGAGGTTATTGCTCGTGCATACCGGGGTTTTAAATATATTTCAATAGAGGATATTAAGTGGATAGATAAGCCCTTAAATCAACAAGGTAACAATAGGCGGCATCGAGGGTATAGCGAGCCTTTTATAATGAAACTTAAGGCTGCAAGGCAATTCGAACTGAAGGTTGCTCTGCCATCTAGTTTGGGTAACAGGGAAATTCTAGAGAACATTGAGCGTTTCTTAAACGCCTTGCGAGAGCTACCAGAGGTAACGGATGTTAGACGTAAGCAGGCAGCATTAAATACTAGTGAGAATGCAGAAATGGCAGCATCATTAGGGAGCGCTTCTTCACTAAGTAAGCCAGTGGAATTCACCCTGTCAATTACGATGGAGTTATGATGTCAGCTAAGCAAATTGTAAAGGATTTTAAGTTTTCTATTATTCAACTAATTTTAGTTCTACTGATCTCTGCGCTCATGCTCGGAGGTGCTTTTTTCTATGCTCAAGACGTAGAACAGCAACAGGTAAATATACTTCAGCAACAATCACAAATTAACTCTGACATTGCACGTTTGGTTAGAGATGATGAGATTATAAACAGTATGTCTGGGTCTTTTGCTCAACTTAAATCTAAAGGTTTTTATGGGTTAGAAGACCGTTTGGCGTGGACGGAAGTTCTTAAGCTGACATCTGAACAACTAAAATTGCCTGCTTTCAAATACTCAATTTCACCACAAAAAAGCCTTACTAATATTGGGTCAGGATTTCAAGGGAACTTGGGTTTATCTGAAAGCCTAATGGTCATTGAAGCTGACTTACTGCATGAAGGCGACTTTATTAGTATTACTGAGCAATTGAGTGTTTTTGCACCTGCGCTGTTTAATGTGCGGGAGTGTCATTTAGAAAAAGAAAAGTTTATTTCAGTGTTGCAAATTAAACGCAATATTGGCTTAAGGTGTACCTTGGCTTGGTATACGGTTAAGCCATTGCTGGTTGGCGAGGAGGGGTGATGAAGGTAACAGCTTTTTTGTTGGCAATGACCCTACCCTTCGCTACTTTCTATAGTTATGCCTTAGGTGATTTATTTATCAGCCATTCTCAGCGGCAATTGATAGACACCATGCGTGAACAAAATGGCACTGAGCAGCTTGTTTTGCCCGTAGCTGCAGGGGTTCTGAAAGTAAATGGCTTTTACTATAAGGCGCAGCAGAGAAATAATAAAAAAGTGTTGTGGCTTAACGGGCACCAAGTACCCGCAACGGGGGATTTCAAAGGTGGTAGTACACAGCACTTGAACAAGCGTGATAAAACCGTTGCTATAAAGTTAGAAGGTATGCAGAAAACATTATCTGTCAAAGCGGGGCAGAAGGTTCAATTGGATCAACTTAATATTATGGATGCCTACCAATAACGATGATGGCAACAGCCCCTCCTTATAGGTATAAGGCTAAACAAAATGGCGCGGCCTTATTAATATTAATGTTAATTTTGGCGCTCAGCATTAGCAGCTATTTGTTAACGGGCTTTGGTCATAAAGCCAATGTTGTTAAACGTGACCAAGTGTCGACAATAGCATTAGCACAAGCCAAGCAAGCATTGATTAGTTATGCATATTTAAATGAAGCTCAACTACCGTGCCCAGACGATGATGGCGATGGCCTAAGTGATAGTTGTGGTAGTGATGCGCAAAGCGTAGAAGGTTGGTTACCTTGGCAAACGCTAGGTGCAAAGCCACTACGTGATGGTGATGGGGTTTGCATAAGATATGCTGTTTCTGGAAACTATAAAGAGAGCTCAAACGTTACCCTTGAAGCTGATACTGGATCAGGGTTTCCAACAGAAGGCCACTTCGTTATTCAAGATGAAAATAATAATATACGTGTTGGCTCTTCAGTTGATCAGTATGCAGTGGCAACTATTTTC
>Ga0209081_1002374_pt1 | contig 10948 bp, 7 predicted proteins | sample GOMGulsemesocosm_4_FD_184636 | JGI IMG/M metagenome (GOLD analysis project Ga0209081, IMG submission 184636) | Methane-oxidizing microbial communities from mesocosms in the Gulf of Mexico - GOM15B Gulf of Mexico (SPAdes) (version 2) | ecosystem: Environmental > Aquatic > Marine > Cold seeps... | reverse complement strand
CTAGGTGAAGACGACATCGTGCGTTTTGAAGATAAATATGGCCGCAGTACACAACAATAGGAAAAAAAATGTTTCGTAGTTTATGGCAGTACCGCCATTTTGTATTAAGCTCTATTTACAATGATTTATTCGCCCAATTTGCACGTAGCAAATTAGGCGGCTTATGGGTCATTATTAACCCATTATCACAAGTACTAATTTACGCATTAATACTCTCCAATATATTAGCTGCAAAATTACCCGGTATAGATAACAAGTATGCCTATGCGATTTACCTAATGGCAGGTCTATTGTCATGGAATTTATTCAGTGAAATTATTGGTAGATGCCTCAACCTATTCATTGAGCAAGCTAATATAATGAAAAAGATGAGCTTCCCACGCATCACCTTACCCACCATTGTAGTTGGCTCATGCATGCTTAATAACCTGCTTCTATTTATTTCCATGCTAGGCATCTTTGCCTTACTAGGGCATCAATTCACACTGGTGATGTTTTGGTTAATTCCGCTCACTTTAATAGTTGTTACTCTCTCGTTAGGCATTGGCTTAATACTCGGTGTAATGAATGTTTTTGTACGCGATATAGGCCAAGCGTTTAGCGTAATATTACAAGTTTGGTTTTGGTTTACGCCTATTGTTTACCCTTTAACCATTATCCCAGAAAGTTACCGTCACTTAATGCAACTTAACCCAATGTACTCATTGGTCGATGCTTATCATCAAATATTGGTTTATAACCAGGCTCCAGAAATTCAAAGTATAGCGATTATTAGTGTTATTGCTTGTGTATTAGCGCTCGTAGGCTTATTTTTATTCCGCCGAGCAAGCGCGGAAATGGTAGATGTATTATGAGCCTATTAAGTGTAAACAATGTGAGCAAAGCCTTTAGAAGTTACTCGTCTGAGTGGAAACGTTTCGCTCGATGGTTTGGTTTACCCTTAAAGCCGAGAGAGGAGCTCTGGGTATTACGTCATATAAATTTTGAGATTCACGCAGGCGAAGCCATTGGTATTATCGGCCAAAATGGTGCAGGTAAAAGCACCCTACTTAAAATGATTACAGGTACTTTGCAACCGACAGAAGGCGAAATAAAAATTAATGGCCGCATTGCTGCCATTCTTGAACTAGGGATGGGCTTTAATCCAGAGCTAACGGGAAGACAAAATGTATTCCATGCCGCTGGCCTAATGGGTTTCAGTCGCGAAGAAATACAACAGGCCATGCCAGATATTGAAGCCTTTGCCGAGATAGGCGACTACTTCGACCAGCCAGTACGTATTTACTCTAGTGGCATGCAAATGCGTGTCGCCTTTGCTGTAGCAACGGCTTATCGGCCAGAAATATTAATTGTTGATGAGGCCTTGTCTGTTGGTGATACCTATTTTCAACATAAAAGTTTTTCCCGTATTCGAGAGTTCCAAGAAAAAGGTACCACCTTATTAATTGTCTCTCATGATCGTAGTGCCATTCAAAGCCTGTGTAATAGAGCTATATTGTTAGAAAAAGGCACGGTAATAAAAGATGGAAATCCAGAAGAAATATTTGATTTTTACAGTGCCCTCATTGCAGAGAAAGAAAATAGCACCGTAGAAGTAACTAAGCTTGAAGATGGGAAAACGCAAACATCATCAGGCACAGGAGAGGCGAAGATAGAGGAAATAGTCTTATACAATAGTAAAGGTGAAACAGCAGAAGTGGTCGGTGTAGGTGAAAAGGTTGAGCTTCAATTTGTTATTCATGTAAATGAAGATATTAAAAGTTTAGTTTTAGGTTGCGGTATTAAAGACAGACTAGGAGAAATGATGTTTGGCACAAATACATTTAATACGAGACAGATTATTAATCAGCCAAAAGATGGGGATATATTTATTTTTAAAGTGTCATTTTTTGCAAACCTTGGAGTTGGCAGTTATTCAATTCATGCTTCTTTAGTAGAAGAACAGAGTCATATCGAGAAAAATTTTCAATGGCTTGACAGGGCATTAGTGTTTTCAGTAGTGAATTTTGATAAATATGAATTTGTCGGTTCTCAATGGAATGAAATGAATTTTACGTTTGAAAAGAAGTGAGTATAAATGTTTAATATATTTAAAAAAAAATCATCCTATCTTAAAAAAGAAACCTATAAAGAGTCTATTATTAGGGGGGCGTTGGTTGTTGTGGATATTGGTTGCCGCTGGGGGTTTGCTGATAAATTTATTAATGAGATGGATAATGTTGTTGTATATGGTTTTGATCCTGATATTGAAGAATGTAAGAGACTTAGAAACTTATATAAAAATGATAATATTCAGTTGGTTCCAATAGGATTGGCGGATAAACTTGGAAGTGGAATTCTATACCTGACGAATGAGCCTGCTTGTAGCTCACTTTATAAGCCAGATATAAGGTTAACCGAAAATTATCCTGCTCTTGATTGTGCGAGGGAAGTTTCTCAAATTGAAGTTAAAGTATCGACTTTAGATATTTGGACAAAAGAGGTAGGTATTGATTATGTGGATTACATTAAAATTGATACTCAAGGTGCAGAATTAAATATTCTTAAAGGGGCGGCTGAAATTTTACCAACAGTACGCTTTATTGAAGTTGAGGTAGAATTTAATCCTATTTATGTAGGCCAGCCTCTTTTTTCAGAAGTGGATTTGTTTTTGAGAGAATATGGGTTTGTTCTTTGGAAGCTTTCAAATTTAGTTCATTATGGCAGAAAAGATGAAAGTGAAATGGTTTTGAAAAATGATACTATTAATTATGATCATTATAGGCAAGAGCACCAAGTGCGAGGTGGCCAAATATATTGGGCAGATGCTTTTTATATAAAAAAAGAAATTATAGACACTATGTATGATGATAAGTCTATTGAGCAAATAAAACGTGATTCTGCCATGGCAGAACGATTAGGTTTTCTTGACTTAAAATATAGGCTAGATCAAGAATACCAAAATAGAGAGGCAGTTTAATGTCATTTATTTCCTGCGCCCAAAACTATGAAGATGTCATGCTTTGGCGCGCATTAAAACATATTAAAAAAGGCTTCTATATTGATGTAGGGGCGTATTCCCCTAGCTCTGACTCCGTAACCAAGCTTTTTTATGATGCTAGCTGGAGAGGTATTAATATTGAACCTAATCCTATTTTTGTTACGCCGTATAGTGATGAAAGAAAAGAAGATATTAACCTATCTGTTGCCGTAAGTAGTGAGGACGGCGAGGCTGAGATGTTTTTTGTTTCAAACCCCGGGCTTTCATCCTTAAATCAAGAAATAGCAGAAGGGCATAGTAAGCTAGGTTGGGAGGCAAGCCCAAGTGTCGTCAATGTAAAAACATTGACAAGTATTTGTACGGAATATTGTCTAGACAAAGAAATACATTTTTTAAAAATAGATATAGAAGGGTTTGAAAAACAAGCGCTTCAAGGGAATGATTGGGGAAAGTTTCGCCCATGGGTAATAGTGGTTGAAGCTACATTGCCAATGTCCCAAGTTGAGAATTATAAAGAGTGGGAATCGATTTTGTTCGATGCTAATTATCTTTTTGCTTACGCGGATGGGTTAAATAGATTTTATGTGTCTAAAGAGCATAAAGAGTTATTGCCTGCATTTAAATATCCACCGAATGTTTTTGATGAATTTAAGTTAATAGCAACTGAGCAAGCAGAAGTCAAAGCAGAGCAAGCAGAAGTCAAAGCAGAGCAAGCAGAAGTCAAAGCAGAGCAAGCAGAAGTCAAAGCAGAGCAAGCAGAAGTCAAAGCAGAGCAAGCAGAAGTCAAAGCAGAGCAAGCAGAAGTCAAAGCAGAGCAAGCAGAAGTCAAAGCAGAGCAAGCAGAAGCCAAAGCAGAGCAAGCAGAAGCCAAAACAGAGCAAGCAGAAGTCAAAGCAGAGCAAGCAGAAGTCAAAGCAGAGCAAGCAGAAGCCAAAGCAGAGCAAGCAGAAGCCAAAGCAGAGCAAGCAGAAGCCAAAGCAGAGCAGCTTCATGCCGAGCTTAAGGCTACCCTTTTAAGTCACTCATGGCGTATCACTGCACCACTGAGGTGGTTTAAATTTCAATTAATGTTATTGCGGCAACATGGAGTTGTTGCGCGCATAAGGGCGCTGCTAAACAAAACAATGAAGCCTCTAACTAAAAGAGCGACTACTTTGATCATAGAAGCCATACAGCTATGGCCTCAGTTAAGGTCGAAAATTATACTAATTCTTAATCGCCACCCTACTTTTAAAATAAGAGTAAAGACTTTTATAAATAACAAAGGACTAACTTCTGCTTTACATGCAACTACAAGTAAACGAGCAGAGTCAAATGATAACGATGGAGTTGCTGAGTATATTAAAGATAATCTCTCGGATGAAAACATTGAATACAGGGAAAAGATTCCCAAAGAAAGGAAATCTAAAGGAATAAATGACAAGAAAAAAACACCTTTAGAAAAGTGGTTTTACTAAGAATGGTACCTCCTAAAATGAAGAAAAGAATACTGGCATTTTGCTTTTTTCCTGCTTTCACTCCCACGTCAAATGGTGGTGAGTCCAGATTATTTAATTTTTATAAAAGTCTTAGTAAGTTTTATCACGTAACACTTCTAACGTCTTCACACCTCAATATTGAAGAAGAAAGAATCTATCATGGTAGTGATTTTATAGAGCGAAGAATACCAAAAGACTTTCATTTTGCTGAAAAATGGGAGCGACTAAGCCCTTTGGTTAGTGGTGGTGATCTTTCTGCTGTGTGCATTGCTGCTTGTGGCAAGCTTCCTACGCTGTTACATGATGCCTATCTTGAGGAATACGACGAAGCAGATATGATTTTCCACGATTTCCCGTTCACTATTGATTACGATCTGTTTTTTGGCATTGATGATAAAGTTCGTATATATAATGCACATAATTGCGAGACAGTTTTATATAAAACGTTGCATCCTGACTTTAAGTCTAAGCCTATATGGGATCTGATACAAAGAGTAGAAACAAAAATTTTAACGAACTGTGATGCAGTACTGTATTGCAGCGAAGATGATGAGAAAGAATTTAGACAATTAGCCCCGTCTTCAAAATATACCGCTATATACGCACCTAATGGTATGACCCCCTTCGCGGCAATAGAGCGTAATAGAGCCGCTGATAAGATTAGTTCTTGCCTCTTTATAGGCAGTGGTCACCCACCCAATGTTGAAGCTGCTTTGCAAATTACAAAGAACATTGCTCCAAAACTTCCAGAGATAACTTTTCATATTATTGGGAGCTGTTTGCCTGAAGGAAAATATCCTAAGAATGTTATTCGATATGGTTTTGTGGATGATAAACTTAAATCTCAATTAATTAGTGAAACTGATCTTGCTATTAATCCGATGGGATTGGGTAGCGGTTCAAATGTAAAAGTATTTGATTTATTTTCATACGGGGTTCCTATTCTGTCTACAGAATTTGGAATGAGGGGGATTGATGCAAAGCATGAAGATAGCTGCTTAATTGCTAGCATAAGTGACTTCACAAAAACAATAAAACTATGGTCAGGTCGCTATAAAAAACTCCAACAGATAGGGGTAAATGGCCAACATTTAGCCATAGAAAATTATAGCTGGGATGTCATCGCAAAAAATGTTGTAGCTAAAATAGATAATATAAAAAAAACCGGGCTGCAAGAGAAGTTTATTTTAGCTCTAAATGATTATGATTCATTTAAAAATTCTGGTGGTGGAGGTGTACGTACTAGAGGAATATATGAGGCCGTTAATAATTGGTGTCCGGTAGTTTTTGTCTGTTTTTCTGGTAGTGATGAAATAACTGTAAGGAATGAAAATGATAAAACCATTGTTTTTTGTATACCTAAAACAGAGGAGCATGTACAGGCACAGTTGAAGGTTAATTCATATTTTCATGTGTCTGCAGATGACATAGTAGCTCACCGCTATTGCAGCTCGAACAAGATCCTTGTGAGTATCTATAATATTTTAAAAACACTTAGCCGAAATATTATAGTAGAGCATCCATACATGGCGAGTATTCCAATTTCATTTGGTGACCGTTTTATTTATTCGTCACAGAATAATGAGACTGAAATAAAAAGAGGGTTATTGCAGCACCATCCTCTCTGTGAGGAGCTTATTGGCGATATAGAAATTATTGAGCGTAGCGCTGTGGAATGTTCAGCGGCAACAATTGCTGTTTCTCAGCAAGATGCACGCAGTTTTTCAAAAGGTGTGAGAACAGCGGGGCCGATTATTGTCGTGAACAATGGTGCGACTGAACCTGTGGTACCAAGTGCGGATGAGTTGGCGATAGTCAAGAAACAAATTGAAACAGAAAAATCGGTAGTATTTATAGGTTCGGCACATATGCCAAATGTGGATGCTGTCAAGTATATTATAGATGTTCTAGCACCCTCTAGCCCTGATATTGTATTTCATATTATTGGCTCTGTCTGTGCTACTTTTGAGGGCGTTAGTGTTAATAATATTCATTTCTGGGGCATGTTAAGCGAGGAAATGAAATCGGCTGTTATGCAGTCTTGTCCTGTTGCCATTAATACCGTTGTTGGTGGCGGCGGATCGAATATAAAATTAGCCGACTACTTTGCGAACGGTCTCTTTGTTGTTACAACACCTTTTGGTTTACGAGGTTACCCTAAATCAGTGCGTGAGCATCTTATTGTGGCAGAGCTGGGTGATTTCAAAACGACAATAAAGGATGCGCTTAAGCTCGTAAATAAGGAGAAGAAAGTAGAGCGATCAAAACGTAAACAGCTTTTTAAGCTGAGCTTATCTATGGTTGCTGAGGCAGAAGGTATAGTTTCTTTATTAAAGAACATGGAAGTCCCTAAAAAGAAAGTTCTCTTTGTCACTTATCGTTATACGAGCCCTAGCTTAGGGGGGGCAGAAAGCATGTTTGAGCATTTAATTGGCTCGATGAGTGCCACTAATGAATTCGAAATTGACGTTATTGCTCCAGAAGTTAGCAAAATAGTTAATAAAGATAGGTTTACAGAAACCTATGAGTTCGATAAGAATATAGAAACTAAGACAGGTCTGAAAAACGTCAGGTTTGCTCGATTTCCAATGGATGAAGATAAAAGTTACAGTGAGGAAATTTCTACGGCATGGCTGGCTCAGGCCTCTTTTGAAAAAGAGGTATATCTACAATTAAAAGATAGCTATGAGTTATCTGGCTTAGCCTGGGGCTGGGGTAACTCAGAGGGTGATTCAAATGCGTCAAGATGGGGCTTTGTTTCATGTGGTCTACATTTATGCAAAAAAACTAAAGTCAGTATCAATGGCTATGCACCTAAACCTCTCGTTATTTGGGTGAAAAACTCTCTTGGTCATTTGATTGATACAAAAAAGGCTGAAGGCTCCTTTAGTTTAGACTTTGTTGCGCAGATGGGGTATGTTGAAATTACATCTTCTTTATGCAGTGTTAATCAAGATGACCCTCGGCCTTTAGCTTTTTATATGACATCACTGACTGTTGATGGCAAAAAATTTGATATAAGTAAACCAATTTTAATTCATATCAGCTCATTAGGTGATAGTAAGATATTTCAAGCCTTAGATAAGGCGCGCCAGCTCACACGAGACACATTAAATCTTTCACTAACAAATATGAGAGGGCCATTTTCTTCTGGGCTAGAAGGTTATATAGAGAATAATATTGCCCAGTATGATCTAGTTGTTACGCATAATAATATATTTCGTCCAGCGGTGTTTGCAATTGAACAAGCTAATAAGGCTGGTATTCCAGTGATAAGTATTCCTCATGCACATTTGGATGATGATTTTTATCATTTTTCAGATGTACAGAGCAGTATTGTAAATTCAAATTTAGTCTTAGCAGCTCCAAAAGTTACTTGTGATTTTTATGGTGGGAAAGGAGCTAATGTCACTTATTTGCCAGCGGGGATTGATATTAGTGAGCCTTTTGAAGAGTCTGATATTGAAGCGTTTAAAAATCAATGTGAAGTAAAGAGCCCTTTTATTTTGGTGCTGGGAAGAAAATCAGGCGCTAAAGGGTATAAAAAAGTAATAGATGCAGTAGAGAAAATCTCAAAACAAACCGATATTCATATGGTTATGATCGGTCCAGATGATGACGAGTTACCTGTAACCTCTACCTGTACTACTTATCTAGGTAGGCAGTCTAGAAAAGTCGTTCGTGGTGCACTCTTATCTTGTAAGGCATTGGTTAATATGAGCAGTAGTGAAAGTTTTGGCATCGTCTTATTAGAAGCTTGGTTAGCAGGAAAGCCAGTAATAGCTAATAGCGCCTGTGCAGCTTTTCATGATATAGCTATAGATAATCATAATGCTCTGATGGTAGAGAATGCGTTGTCGCTGCAAGAAGCTATTAAACGCGTGATAACTGAACCTACCTTGTGTGATCGGCTTGCCAAGAATGGTGAAGCACTTTTAAATGATTATGATTGGTCTCATATCGGTGCTAATTTTGTAAAGTCTTGCGACGAACTTATTGGGAATGTTGATCTTAATAATTAATTGAGGTTTTTGAAGTTAAGGCGAATATTCAATGTTAGATGAAACATTTAGGTGGAATACCGTGCTTGAATTGGCCTGAGGGCGGTAGACAAATAGTCTATCAGGCTTAGTATTAATAATAAGGAAAATGAAAAAATGAAAACAGCAATAATTACGGGAATTACAGGCCAAGATGGTGCTTATCTGGCTGAGCTTTTATTAAATAAAGGCTATAAAGTATTCGGCACCTACCGCCGTACAAGTTCAGTTAATTTTTGGCGTATTGAAGAGCTAGGCATTCAAGATCATGCCAATTTAGAGTTAATTGAATATGATTTAACAGATTTAGGGTCTAGTATTCGTTTATTAGAATCAACCAAAGCAGATGAAATTTATAATTTAGCCGCACAAAGTTTTGTGGGCGTTTCTTTTGAGCAGCCAGTTTCTACCGCTAAAATTACTGGGATAGGCCCGGTACATTTATTAGAAGCCATTCGTATTGTTAATCCTAAAATTCGTTTTTATCAAGCCTCTACTTCTGAGATGTTTGGTGAGGTGCAAGAAATCCCACAAAAGGAATCCACACCTTTTTATCCGCGCAGTCCTTATGGGGTGGCTAAGCTGTATGCGCATTGGATGACTATTAATTATCGTGAGTCTTATGATATTTTTGGTTGCAGCGGTATTTTGTTTAACCATGAATCCCCCTTACGTGGGCAAGAGTTTGTTACCCGAAAAATCACCAATAGCGTGGCTAAAATTTCATTGGGCAAGCAAGATATTTTAGAGCTTGGAAATATGGATGCAAAACGTGATTGGGGCTTTGCCAAGGATTATGTAGAAGGCATGTATCTAATGATGCAAGCAGACAAACCAGATACCTATGTGCTGGCCACTAACCGAACTGAGTCGGTACGTGATTTTGTCACAATGTCATTTAAAGCGGTTGGGGTTGAATTAAATTGGCAGGGCACTGCTGAAAGTGAAACGGCGACAGATAAAAAAACAGGGAAGGTATTGGTTAAGGTCAACCCTAAATTTTATCGCCCAGCAGAAGTGGAATTATTAATTGGTAATCCTGCTAAGGCACAAGCTGATTTAGGTTGGGAGCCAACAACAACACTGGAAGAACTTTGTGCAATGATGGTTGAGGCTGATTTACGTCGTAATAAACTGGGTTTTTCATTTTAATGAAGTTATTACTGACCGGTGCAAATGGCTTTACAGGGCTGCATTTTTCTATAGTTGCTAAAAATGCAGGTTATGAGGTCGTTACTTTAAAGGCAGATTTAACTGATGCTAAAGCGGTTAATGATGAAGTGCTTAGTATTGAGCCTAAAGTCGTCGTGCATTTAGCAGCTATTTCTTTTGTTGCGCATGGTGATGCGGATGCGATGTATCAAGTTAATGTTCTGGGTACTCGACATTTGTTACAGGCTTTATCTACCTTAGGTAATAAGCCCAGTGCTGTTTTATTGGCGAGTAGTGCCAATATTTATGGTAATGCGCGAGCTGAAATTTTAGATGAAACAACTGCGCAGGTTCCCGCCAATGATTACGGGGTCAGTAAGTTAGCAATGGAGCATGTTGCTAGGCTGTGGATGGATAAACTGCCTATTATTATCACCCGCCCGTTTAATTATACTGGCTTAGGGCAAGACCCTAAGTTTTTGATTCCTAAAATTGTTGGACATTTTTCCCGAAAGGAACCTTTAATTGAGCTGGGGAATTTGGATGTTGAGCGAGAGTTTTCTGATGTGCGTATTGTTTGTCAGACGTACATTAAATTACTGAGGTCGGATGCTTCAATAGGAAACACCTTTAATATTTGTTCTGGTAAGGCCTATTCTCTGCGCGAAATTATTTCTATGATGGAAAGTATTGCAGGCTATAAAATTGATGTGCAGGTCAATCCTGATTTTGTTCGGCCTAATGAGATTAAGCGATTAGTCGGTAGCAATGCATATTTACATAAGGTGATTGGTGAGCAGGAATATCCGCATATAAGGGAAACATTAAAGTGGATGTATGAGGGCTATTTTACGCAATGATTAAATTGGCTATTAATACCACAATTCTTTTGTACCCACTGACTGGAATTGGAAAGTATACTTATTACCTTTGTCGATATTTTGAACAAAGCGACGAAGTAGACGTTAGTTTTTTTTATGGAAAAAATTGGTCAAAATCTCTTCGTAAAAAAGTAGAGCCGAGTAGCGTTAGTAAAAAGAGCACTGTCAGTAAAATTGTCAAAGTATTTCCATTTTCTTATGACATATTACGGTATATAAGGAGTGTGTATTTTAAGCGTAAATTAAGTTTGTATCAGTATGATATTTATCATGACCCCGCTTATTTATTATATGAGTTTTCTGGTAAAAAGATAATTACGGTACATGATGTTTCTTTTTTTCGCCACCCAGATGCGCACCCTAGGGAGCGGGTTGCAATGATGGAACAATACTTTCCAAAATCATTAGAGCAGGCTG
>Ga0209081_1002373_pt1 | contig 10949 bp, 9 predicted proteins | sample GOMGulsemesocosm_4_FD_184636 | JGI IMG/M metagenome (GOLD analysis project Ga0209081, IMG submission 184636) | Methane-oxidizing microbial communities from mesocosms in the Gulf of Mexico - GOM15B Gulf of Mexico (SPAdes) (version 2) | ecosystem: Environmental > Aquatic > Marine > Cold seeps... | reverse complement strand
GATCTCTTTATCGACGACACCAATTAAAAAAAGATTAAATAACTCATTTAAGTGTAATTCGCTAATGAGTGTATTGTCTAAGTAAGAATTTTCTGGGATTGTAACTTCTGCCATATTTAAGTCAGCACGGCCAAAAACGGCTTCATCTAAAATCCAAGTAATACTGGGTTTAGTGAGTAATTGGTATGCTTTTTTACTGCATATTTCGAAGGGGTCAATGATTTTATTGGCTCCAGCCGCCAATAATTTCTCAGCAGATTCAGGTTGGTTAACCACAGAAATTATTTTAAGTTTTTTATCCAGTGAGCGCGCCGAAAGTGTTAGGAAGACATTTTCTGAGTCGGATTCTAAAAAGCAAAAAAGCGTCTCAACTGACGAGCCTATGCCAAGCGCAATAAGATCCTCGTCTTGACGGTAGTCCATCAGTTGCGAGGGTAATTTTTTTTGCAAGGCTTGTTCTATTTTTATAGGGTCGGCATCCAGTATTATCAGCTTATTTTTTTTTTCGCTAAGCTGGCTCACTAGCTCAAAGGACATGCTGTTATAACCAAAAATAGCAATTTTGTTATCGCTCATAATGGTTTCTCTAATGTTTTTTGTAGACGACTGGTGATAATTAAGTCGTGTAAATGTTCAATGCCTAGTTGCCTGCCTAATAAAACCAAAATGTCACCTTCATAGAGAATAAAACTAGGATCTGGATTAAAGTAAAAATGTTGGTTATGCAATTTATAGCGGTTCCTGCGTTTGGCATGAATGGGGTTTTCACTAATCACGCCAATGAGACGAATTTTATATTGATTAAAATTCGCCTCTTCTAAAGATAGGCCGGTGAGAAAGCAGTCTTCGCATACGCTTAATGCTTCCATTTGTATGTCTTTCTGGCCGTGAAGAATGCCATGTATCGCTTCGAATGCTACCGGCTGGCCGATGTACTCCGCTGCTAAAAGCCCCGCAATATTAAATGATTGGACAATATGGCTTGCGCCAGCCTGGAGCATTTTTTTGGAGTTCTCTTCTTGATTGGCGCGTGAGATGATGGTGATGTCTGGATTTAAATAGCGACTAGTTAGGGTGATATAAACATTGGTTATATCATTGTCTGTTATACATAAAACGGCTTTAGCTCCATTGTTAATGCCCGCCTGTTCTAAGACAGAATTTCTACTGGCATCAGCAAATAGTGTGATATAGCCTTGTTGTTTGGCTAGGGCGATACGCTGTTCATTGTTGTCTATGATGACAAAATGCTGTTTATTGGCGCGTAATTGTAGGGCGATATCTTGGCCAACACGGCCAAAGCCACAAAGAATGGTTGCATCAGCGAGTTTTTCAATGCGCGCTTTAATTCTTTCTTCTTGAAATTCGCTCATTTTTTCATTGAAAGCAGCGACTATAATTGAAGTGAAAAAGGCAAGAATCCCTAACCCAGCGATAATAAGTGCGCTAGTTACTAAACGCCCGCCTGTAGTTACGGGAGTTATATCGCCATAACCCACGGTTGATACGGTTACAACCGCCCAATAAAAAGCATCATAAAGATCATTTATTTTGCCGCCCATATGTTGATTTTCAAACATATAAATGGCGGTACTGGCAATGAAAATCAAAAAACCCATAAAAACAGCAAGCGTCGTCAGTTCAAAGCGTTTATTTTTCAGTACGCCGGTGAACATTTGCATGCTTTGAGAATAGCGAAATAACTTGAATAAGCGAAAAATTAGGAAAATTCGCAGAATACGCAGCGGTCTGTAACTGGGTAGGATGGCTAGTAGGTCAATAATTGCGCTTGGAGAAAATAAGTAGCTGAGTTTGTTGGTAATAATTAGTGTTGCGACTTTATGTAAATGAAACGTCGTACCTAAGTATTCGGTTTTTTCGTGTTGTTTTATAATCAGCTTGTGTATGTCAGAGTATATCCAGCCACGCAACAGATACTCACAGATAAACACAGTGACAACAAAGTTTTCAAATAAAATCGCCCCCTCTGATGTTTTGTGCTCTACTTCGTAAAGCAGTAAAGATACGCTACTGATGACTAGCGTAATCATAAAAATATCAAAATAAGATTTAAGTCGACTCTGTGGGTTTGTTAATAAGTCATAGAAAAAGGCCTTTACGCTTTGATAGTGAGCTGAGGTTTTCAGGCTGTAGGCAATATAAAGTGTTAGGCGAGTCAACATAAGAGGTAGGTAGTAAAAAGTGACTGGGTGTTATTGGTAAATCATAAAAGTCTAGTTGTTATCCGAGCTTAGTCAATTTTTAGATTCTGGGAAATAATTTTGTTGCTTATAAAAATTTGCTTAATTCCCTTAATGCCTGTCCACGATGGCTTAATTGGTTTTTTCTGCTCGCAGACAATTCAGCGGAGCTACAGTTTTCTGTGGGAACCCAGAACACGGGGTCGTAGCCAAAGCCATTGGCTCCATGTGCTTCAGGCAGAATGATGCCTTCCCAGCTAGCTTGGGTAATAATGGGGAAAGGGTCGTGAGTATGGCGCATTAGCACGATAACGCAAATAAAGCGTGCCGTTCGTTGCGCTTCGGGGATGCCTTCCATGTCTTTAAGTAATTTCTGTAGATTTTCTTGATCGTTGGCTTGTGGGCCTGCAAAGCGAGCAGAAATGACGCCAGGTGCGCCATTTAATGCGTCAACGACTAAGCCTGAATCATCCGCAATGGCAGGTATGTTGCTGTGTAATGCGGCATTTCTTGCCTTAATGATGGCATTTTCAACAAACGTACTGCCTGTTTCCTCGGCTTCTTGAATATTAAATTCTTGCTGAGTAACTATCGTGTAATTATTTAAAAGAGCTTGAATCTCTTTTATTTTTCCTTTGTTGCCGCTGGCTAAGACGATTTTTTGAGAATTAGGAAATAACATGGTCAATTATTTTAAAGTAAAAAAGAATAGCGTTTGTTGTTCTGTATGCTGGATAGTAGAGAGTACAACGTTTGCAGTATCAATACCTACAAACGTTGGGCATTAATTTACAGGTGTTCTGCTAAGGCTGCAGATTGTTTAATTAATAAATCTGCAATGCCTGATTTAGCTAGCTCTAGCATGGCGTTAAGTTCTTCTTGGCGAAAGGCATGTCCTTCCGCGGTGCCCTGAACTTCAATAAAAGCTGCGGCATCATTCATAACTACGTTCATGTCAGTTTCTGCATTGCTGTCTTCTTTATAGTCTAAATCCAGAACCGGCGTACCGTTATAAATGCCTACTGAAATCGAGGCGACTTGCCCGTGAACCGGGTTTTTTTTGATTTTCTTTTGTTTGAGCATTTTTTCTATAGCAATAGAAAGCGCGACAAAACCACCCGTAATCGAAGCCGTGCGTGTTCCTCCGTCAGCTTGAATGACGTCACAATCGATAGTAATGGTGTGTTCGCCTAGAGCCGATAAATCAACTGCTGCACGTAGTGACCTGCCGATAAGGCGCTGAATTTCTTGAGTTCTGCCGCCTTGTTTGCCTTGGCTCGCTTCGCGACCCATGCGAGTGTGTGTTGAGCGAGGTAGCATACCGTACTCGGCAGTGACCCAGCCCTGGCCTTTTCCTTTTAAGAAGCGTGGTACTCGGTTTTCCACGCTTGCAGTACACAGTACGCGCGTATCTCCGAATTCAACTAAGACAGACCCCTCTGCGTGCTTGGTGAATCCACAGGTAAATTTAACTTCTCTAAGTTGCTCAGGCGCACGTCCGCTAGGTCTCATGTTTATCTCTATATAAATTAAAAAAGAGGTAGAGTATACCTGATTAAGTTATTTGGAGTAGGCGGGAGAAGGGGGCTTTGAATAATAGAGTAAGGTAAATAGCGGAGTTCTTATGGAAGTTTTTCTTGCTAAAGAGCCTGAATAGAATGCCATCCTATTCAGGTGGATTTGTGAGGCCTATGCCTTTTCGTCTATCAGTGCGCCCAGCATTTCTTTTTCTGCATTAAGCAATTTAACGGCAGCAGAAGTTTCGAATTCCGCTTCTTTTAGGCTCAGTATAGGCTTGATAATATCTTGTTGGTTGACGTTGGAGCTACCTACTTCGTTGCTTTGAATAGGGGATTTAGCTATTTGAACGGCCGAATCAGTCGATTTTTGTTGTGCGCTATTAAATAATTGGATGGCGCTACTATCAGGTGAAATGTTCATTAATGACCTCCGTTCGGATTATCAATTTTGATTTTAATTATAGTAGATGTAAGAAATTTATTTTGTGAATAATTGTACATTATTGATTAAAAAAGATTTTTTAAATTTCCTTGAAAGAGTAGTTAATGGTGAGTGGTTCCGTGAAGTAAAAATTAAAAATTTTATTTGTGTTTCTGAAAAAGATGGTTATAATTACCTTTCAAATTAAGTTTGCGAGCGTGGCGGAATTGGTAGACGCGCTGGTTTTAGGTACCAGTATCTATGATGTGGGAGTTCGAGTCTCCCCGCTCGCACCACTTATTATCAAATAGATATATTAACGATAATCATCGTTAACTCCCAGAAATACATATCCGATCATGGATATTCGTAAGCGATTAATTTATACAATTGAGGATAATCAATGCAAGTCTCTGTCGAAAAGACATCGGAATTAAGCAGAAAAATGACTGTTATCATACCTGAAGAAATTGTTCAGGGAAAGATTAATGAGCGCTTAAAAACTTTAGCGCGTGAAGTCAAAATAGACGGATTTCGTCCTGGGAAAGTTCCTCAAAATGTTGTAAAAAAAATGTATGGAGCACGTGTAAGAGAAGAAATTACAGGTGATTTGATCCAAACGAATTATTTTAAAGCATTGCAGGATAACGATTTACGTCCAGCTGGAATGCCTCAAATTGAGCCTGTGAAAGCTGATGAAGGTTTTCATTTTACCGCGACTTTTGAAGTTTATCCGGAAATCTCTTTAGATACTATTGATGCGGCTGCTGTTGCTAAGCCGGTTGCTGTTGTTGAGGCATCTGATGTTGATGCGATGATTGAAAAGCTTAAAGAGCAGCGTAAAGTATGGGTGGCATCTGAGCAAGATTCTCAAGATGGCGATAAAGTTACTATTAAATTTTCTGGAGTATGCGACGGTGAAAACTTCACTGACGGTACGGTCGAAGATTTTCAAATAGAAATTGGTTCTAAGCGCATGATTCCTGGTTTTGAAGAGCAGGTAACGGGTCTTGCTGTAGGCGCCACTAAAGCTTTCGAAATCACTTTTCCAGAAGAATATGGAAATGAAAAATTAGCCGGTAAAGTGGCTGAATTTGAAATAGAAGTGCTTAAAATTGAATCATCTGCTTTACCAGAAATCGATGCTGAGTTTATTGAAGCTTATGGTATTGATAGTGGTGATGCGCAAGAATTTCGTGCTGATGTGCAAGCAAATATGCAGCGTGAATTAGATCAAGCACTTAAATCAAGACTTAAAAATTCAGTGATGGATGCGTTGTATGCCAATGTTCCTGTGGCATTGCCAGTCGTAATGATTGATCAAGAAGTCGAAAGCTTAATGAAGCCTTATTACGAAAATGCAAAAAAACATGATGTGGATGTTAATGATGTGAAGCCTGCTAATGCTGATTTTGAAGATCAAGCAAAGCGCAGAGTTGCTTTAGGTTTGATTTTGGCTGAAATTATTCAGAAAAATGAAATTAAAGTGGATGCTGATCAAGTGCGTGCGGTTATTGATGAAATGGCAGCAAGTTACGAAGATCCTGAGCAAGTTGTTAGCTGGTATTATGGCGATAAAAAGCGTTTAGCTGAAGTTGAGCAATTAGTGCTTGAAGATGCAACTGTTGAGTGGGTGTTAGGTAAAGTTAAAGTTACCGACGAGAATGTAGCATTTAATGATGTGATGGATTCTGCAGCATAGCAATAAGGACGAAAATAATGAATAGCCATAACGGAATGGGAAATATTATCATGCCTCAGGCGGCCGGCGGCTTAGTGCCTATGGTTGTGGAGCAAACTGCGCGCGGTGAGCGCTCTTATGATATTTACTCGCGACTATTAAAAGAGCGCGTTATTTTTTTAGTGGGTCAAGTAGAAGATTACATGGCTAACCTCGTTGTGGCTCAGTTGTTGTTTTTAGAGTCTGAGAACCCTGACAAAGATATTCATTTATATATTAATTCGCCGGGTGGCTCGGTGACTGCTGGGATGGCAATATATGACACCATGCAATTTATTAAGCCAGATGTCAGTACTATGTGTATTGGTCAGGCGGCTAGTATGGGGTCGTTGCTATTAACGGGTGGTGCAGCAGGTAAAAGATATTGTTTGCCTCATTCAAGAGTAATGATTCATCAGCCATTGGGGGGCTTTCAAGGTCAAGCTTCTGATTTTGATATTCATGCGCGTGAGATTTTAACAATACGTGAGAAGTTAAACAGAATTTTATCGAATCATACTGGCCAGGATATGCAAAAAATTCAGGCGGATACTGATAGAGATAACTTTTTAAGTGCGCAAGAGTCTGTTGAGTATGGCTTGGTTGACAAGGTATTGTCTAGCAGAGCAGAGTCTTGATAAAAATCTATAATATTATTTTAAGGTTAAGCAATGAGCAAAAAAAGTGATAGCGATAAAATTTTATATTGTTCATTTTGTGGTAAGAGTCAAAGTGAAGTAAAAAAGCTTATTGCTGGTCCTTCTGTTTATGTTTGCGATGAGTGTGTTGATCTTTGTAATGACATCATTAAGGAAGAATTTGCCAGTGATGATCTAGTTGAGGAAGGTGAGCAAAAGTTACCAAAACCGAAGGAAATTAAACAAGCGCTAGATGAGTATGTGATTGGCCAAGATAAAGCTAAGAAAATACTGTCGGTTGCAGTTTATAATCATTATAAGCGCCTGCGCAGTCACACTAAAAAGGGTGATGAAGTTGAGTTGGGGAAAAGTAATATTTTACTGATTGGGCCAACTGGCTCAGGTAAGACTTTGTTGGCGGAGACTTTGGCTAACGTTCTTGATGTTCCTTTTACTATTGCTGATGCAACGACTTTGACCGAAGCGGGCTATGTTGGAGAGGATGTTGAGAATATTATTCAAAAGATCCTGCAAAAATGTGAGTTTGATGTAGAAAAAGCTGAGTCTGGTATCGTTTATATTGATGAGATTGACAAGATTTCTCGTAAATCTGAAAACCCATCAATTACGCGCGATGTTTCTGGTGAAGGTGTTCAGCAAGCTTTATTGAAATTAATTGAAGGTACGATTGCATCTGTTTCACCTCAGGGAGGCAGAAAGAATCCGCAGCAAGAGTTTATTCAGGTAAATACTGCGAATATTCTATTTATTGTTGGTGGTGCTTTTGCAGGGTTAGATAAAGTCATTAAGCAGCGCTCTGAGAAGGGTGGTATTGGCTTTTCTGCTGAAGTGAAAACTAAAGATGACGCTAAAAATGTTGGTGAATTATTTGCCGAGGTTGAAGCGGAGGATTTAATTCGCTATGGCTTGATTCCAGAATTTGTAGGCCGGTTGCCGGTCGTTGCGACGCTTGAAGAATTAAGTGAAGAGGCGTTAATTCAAGTCTTGACTGAGCCTAAAAATGCGTTAATTAAGCAATATAAAAAGCTGTTTGAAATGGAAGGTACTGAGCTAGAGTTTCGTGATGACTCGTTATCTGCAATTGCACAACAGTCTATGCAGCGAAAAACAGGTGCGAGAGGATTAAGAACTATTGTAGAAAATGTTTTGTTAGATACAATGTATGAAATTCCATCGGCTGATAATGTTTCAAAGGTTGTCATAGATAAGCTAGTTATTGATGGTGAAAATGACCCTTATTTTGTGTATGAGAATGAAAAGAAGGTTGCTGCATCTGAATAGATTCATATAGGCGCTTTATTAAAGATTATTGAAAGCGGTGGTTTATTATTAGGCCACCGCTTTTTTTGTGTCTTATGCCTTGTTATATAAAATAAGTCCCCTTATATTAGAAAGATGTATTTAAAAAACAAATGAAGGTTCCCAGTATGGAAACGAATGAAATAATAGATGTAACTGTTGATGAAAATTTAATTCCAGTATTGCCACTAAGGGATGTGGTGGTTTATCCGCATATGGTGATTCCTTTGTTTGTCGGGCGTGAAAAATCGATTGAAGCCTTAGATAAAGCGATGGCAGAAGATAAGCAAATTCTGCTTGCGACTCAAAAAGAAGCCGATCTTGATGATCCTAGTTTTGAAGAGTTGCACCAAGTCGGGACTTTGGCTAATATTTTACAATTATTAAAACTGCCTGACGGAACGGTAAAGGTTTTAGTTGAAGGTGAGCAGCGTAGTCAGGTGGTCAAGTATCATGAGCAAGATGGGTGTATTTTTGCTGAAGTAACTGAAATTAATGATATATTCACGCTGGCTGATAAAGAGTTGGATGTCATGGTGCGGGCTGCAGTGGATTCGTTTGGTCGCTACGTGAAATTGAATAGTAAGATTCCTCCTGAGGTTTTAAATGCCTTGTCTGGAATTGACGAGCCAGGTCGTCTTGCGGATACGATGGCTGCTCATATGAGTTTGAAAGTGTCAGAAAAGCAAGAGTTGCTTGAGTTGTCTGATGTTGTGGCGCGTCTTGAAAAGCTGATGTTGCTGATGGAGAGTGAAGCAGACTTATTTGAATTAGAAAAGAATATTCGTGTTCGCGTAAAGCAGCAAATGGAAAAGAACCAAAGAGAATATTATCTGAATGAGCAAATGAAAGCTATTCAGAAAGAATTGGGTGACATGGATGATGCGGTAAGTGAAGTTGAAGAGTTGGAGCAAAAGATCGCTCAGGCGGGCATGTCTAAGGATGCAAAGGAAAAAGCGGATGCAGAACTAAATAAGCTTAAAATGATGTCTTCGATGTCGGCAGAAGCATCTGTTGTGCGTAATTATATAGACTGGATGCTGAACGTGCCTTGGAAAAAGAAAACCAAAGTACGCCATGATTTGAGGTTAGCTGAAGAAATTTTAGATGCAGATCATTATGGTTTGGAAAAGGTCAAAGAGCGTATTTTAGAGTATCTTGCTGTGCAGCAGCGAGTGAAGTCGCTAAATGGACCTATTTTATGTTTAGTTGGGCCTCCTGGGGTAGGTAAAACCTCTTTGGGGCAATCTATAGCGCGAGCAACCAATAGAAAATACATCAGAATGGCTTTGGGTGGTGTGCGTGATGAGGCGGAAATAAGAGGCCATCGGCGTACCTATATTGGTTCAATGCCGGGTAAAATTTTACAGAACTTGTCAAAGATTAAGGTTCGTAACCCTTTGTTTTTACTTGATGAAATCGATAAGATGGCAGGCGATTTTCGTGGTGATCCAGCATCAGCATTACTAGAGGTGCTAGATCCTGAGCAAAATAAAGCCTTTGCTGATCATTACCTAGAAGTTGACTTTGATTTATCTGATGTCATGTTTGTGGCGACGGCAAATACTATGAATATTCCAGGCCCTTTATTGGATCGAATGGAAGTTATTCGTTTGGCGGGCTATACCGAAGATGAGAAAATCAATATTGCTATGCGTTATTTAGTGCCTAAGCAGCTAAAGAAGAATGGCTTATTGGACTCGGAAGTGCTGATTACGGAAGCTGTTATTCAGGATATTGTTCGTTATTATACACGTGAGGCTGGTGTGCGCAGTTTGGAGCGGGAAATTTCCAAGATTTGTCGCAAAGTTGTTAAGCAATTATTGCTTAAAGAGAAGCAAGGAATTGTTGAGGTTGTATCAGATAATTTATCTGATTATTTAGGTGTGCGTCGTTTTAGTTATGGTCTTGCGGAGGAAAAAGATCAAGTTGGTCAGGTAACTGGGTTGGCTTGGACTGAAGTTGGTGGGGAGATGTTGACCATTGAATCGGCTGTTATGCCAGGAAAAGGTAAGCAAGTATCGACGGGTAAGCTTGGTGATGTGATGAAAGAGTCTATCGCAGCAGCGATGACAGTTGTACGAGCACGTGCCGGTATTTTAGGTATTAGTGATGAAGCGTTTCAGGCGCAGGATTTACATATACATGTGCCTGAAGGAGCAACTCCTAAGGATGGGCCTAGTGCTGGTGTTGGTATGTGTACTGCGATTGTTTCAGCATTAACTGCGATTCCGGTGCGAGCTGATGTTGCGATGACGGGTGAGATTACTTTGCGTGGTGAAGTGCTTGCTATTGGTGGGCTGAAAGAGAAGTTGCTGGCGGCGCATAGAGGTGGAATTAAAACCGTATTAATCCCGCATGAGAATGAAAAAGACTTGGTTGATATCCCTGATAATGTGAAGCAGAACCTAGTAATTAAGCCGGTACGCTGGATTGACGAGGTTTTAGAAATTGCTTTACAGTATCAGCCAGAGCCGATAAAAAAAATCAGTACTCAGGGGGGAAAGAAAGGACTTAAGTCCAAAGTAAAATCAGTCACTGCGCATTAATTTTTTTGTATCAAGCTGTATCGCTTGACATATCTGGTGTGTAGTTGATATAAATACGCACGGTTTGAGGGTTTTTATTTTTAGGCCGGTCGACATAATTGTATGCTGTGTAAATTATCTATGGAGAAGAATAAATGAATAAATCTGAACTTATCGATGCAATGGCTGATGCCTCAGAATTAACTAAAGCAGATGCTGGGCGTGCACTTGATGCGTTTATGTCGTCAGTAACTGCGGCTTTACAAAATGACGATTCAGTCGCTTTAGTTGGCTTTGGAACGTTTACTGTAAAAGATAGAGCTGAGCGTAAAGGACGTAACCCACAAACAGGTGCTGAAATTACTATTCAAGCGGCAAAGATCCCTTCTTTTAAAGCGGGTAAAGGTTTAAAAGATAGCGTGAATGGCTAATCAAAACATTTTATAATAAAGTGTTGCTTAATTATAAAAAAGCATTATAATACTATTTCTTGAGTCGGGTGCTTAGCTCAGCTGGGAGAGCATCGCCCTTACAAGGCGAGGGTCGGGGGTTCGAACCCCTCAGCACCCACCACAGACTTGGAGCGGTAGTTCAGTTGGTT
>Ga0209081_1002372_pt1 | contig 10949 bp, 7 predicted proteins | sample GOMGulsemesocosm_4_FD_184636 | JGI IMG/M metagenome (GOLD analysis project Ga0209081, IMG submission 184636) | Methane-oxidizing microbial communities from mesocosms in the Gulf of Mexico - GOM15B Gulf of Mexico (SPAdes) (version 2) | ecosystem: Environmental > Aquatic > Marine > Cold seeps... | reverse complement strand
AGGCACGCGCATCTGCCCCACTTGAATGCCGCTAGGACGATATTTTAAATCAGTAATTGCACCCACCGGATCAGGCAAAGCCGCCACTTCATTTAAACCATCAATCATCGCTTGGGTTCTAGCAGGCGTTAGCTCTAAGCGGTCTAACAAAGCCGCATCCAAACCTTTTTCTTTACCGGCCTGTAAGTCTTTCGCATTCTCTTCAGCTAATAAAGCCGTATTATTTTTTAATTGCTCAGCAATCGCAAATAAAGCTGCATTCTTTTGCCCTGATTCAGCACGACTTACTGCACGACCCGCGGCTTTTGCTTGTTGACCTAGAGAGGTCATGTATTCTTTTATATTCACTGTCTTTTCCAATTATCTATTAACTTTTTCGACATAAACTAAAGTAGTTCGCCCTATAGCAATCAATTCTGGCGCAGTCTTTAGCACATCTGAAAATACACTTTGCAAAGCATCATCTAAATACTCATGTACGATTTCATTACGAATATCTTTAATTTGCCTTATTGATTTAATATCCTCAAATAACCCGCGTTTATGCGCATGATTAACTACATCAATTAATGTTCCTTGGTTTTCAAACTCAACATCATCAAGACAACGAAACACTTTACGCACTAAAAAATCAATCGTACGCGCATAACGACTACATAAATTTTCAAATTGATTAAATTGCTCGATACTAAAATTTTCTGGCGCAGATAAGTCTTTCACTTGCTGATAAGAGTAATCCAGCCAGAAAAGTTGTTTTTCTAAAGAAACACTTAGCTCTTGCAAATAAGCGCTGCTCATAATTGCACCGCAGTCGGTTTTACCATATGAATAAACGCCTGATTGTCTATGCCTGAATCTAAAACTAAATCCATTTTCTGCTCACCAAAACGTTCAAAAAATTGCCAACGAATTTTACGTAAATCTTGTTTAGTCAAAATATTTGACTCAATTAATAAGTCAATATCACCGCCGCGCTTAGCATCATCTACCCGACTTCCAAATAAATAAACATGCGCTCCAGCATCAAGTGCTAGTACGCTGCTTTTTATCGTATCAATTTCTTGGATTGTTAATCGCATAATGAGTTAAAGGTGGGCAAAAAACCTGCCCACCCTGCATTACTCTACTTCTACCGCATCCGCTTTATCTTGATAGCTTTTAATCTGATCAAAATTCAAATAACGGTATGTATCTTCTGCTGTCTCGCTAATTTTATTTACATAAGCCATATACTCTTCATTAGTGGGAATTTTACCCAAAATAGAACAGACAGCCGCTAATTCCGCAGAACCTAAATAGACATTAGCATTATTACCTAAACGGTTCGGGAAGTTACGTGTAGACGTTGAAACTACAGTCGCATTATCCGCAACACGCGCCTGATTACCCATACATAATGAACAACCTGGCATTTCCATTCGTGCGCCAGATTTACCGAATGTACTGTAATAGCCTTCTTCAGTTAATTGCGCCTGATCCATTTTAGTGGGTGGTGAGACCCAAAGCTGAGTTGGTAAACGACCCGCTTCTTTTTCTAATAACTTACCAGCAGCACGGAAATGACCGATATTAGTCATACATGAACCTAAGAACACCTCATCGATTTTAGTGCCGGCAACATCCGCTAATGTTTTCACATCATCTGGATCATTCGGACAAGCCATAATCGGCTCTTTAATCGCATTCAAATCAATTTCGATAACTTCAAAATATTCCGCATCAGCATCAGGTGCCATTAATTCAGGCTTTGCAATCCATGCCTGCATTTCTTTAATACGACGCTCAATAGTACGTACATCACCATAGCCTTCGGAAATCATCCATTTCAACATGGTAATATTCGAATTAATATATTCACGAATCGGCGCATCACCTAGACGAATCGTACAGCCTGCTGCTGAACGTTCCGCTGAAGCATCGGACAATTCAAATGCTTGCTCTACTTTTAAATCAGGCAAACCTTCAATTTCTAAAATACGACCAGAGAAGACGTTTTTCTTACCTTTTTTCTCAACTGTTAATAAACCCTTTTCAATCGCCGCCAAAGGGATCGCATTAACCAAGTCACGTAAAGTAATACCTGGTTGCATTTCGCCTTTAAAGCGCACTAAAATCGATTCAGGCATATCTAAAGGCATCACACCAGTTGCGGCTGCAAATGCCACTAAACCAGACCCTGCAGGAAAGGAAATACCAATCGGAAAACGGGTATGCGAATCACCGCCTGTACCAACCGTATCAGGCAATAACATTCGGTTTAGCCACGAGTGAATAATACCGTCACCAGGACGCAAAGCAACGCCACCACGATTCATAATAAAATCAGGCAAACTGTGCTGCATTGCAACATCAATTGGTTTTGGGTACGCTGCAGTATGACAAAAAGACTGCATAACTAAGTCAGCCGAGAATCCTAAGCAGGCTAAATCTTTTAATTCATCACGAGTCATTGGCCCCGTAGTATCTTGTGATCCCACCGTGGTCATATGAGGTTCGCAATAAACATTCGGACGCACACCAGAAACACCACAGGCTTTACCGACTATTTTTTGCGCTAAAGTAAAACCTTTACTGCTTTCTGCTTCATCACCTGGTCTACGGAAAACACTCGAAGCCCCCAACTCTAATGCTTTACGCGCACGATCCGTTAAACCACGGCCAATAATCAAAGGAATACGGCCACCGGCACGCACTTCATCTAATAAAATATCGGTTTTTAATGCAAACTCACAGATCACAGCACCGGTATCATGATTTTTGACTACGCCTTGATACGGGTAAATATCAATCACATCGCCCATCGCCATGCTTTCAACATCACATTCAAACGGTAATGCTCCTGAATCTTCCATCGTATTAAAGAAAATCGGCGCAATTTTACCACCAATACACACACCGCCTGCGCGTTTATTAGGTACATAAGGAATATCATCACCGGTAAACCAAAGCACTGAGTTAGTCGCAGATTTACGTGAAGACCCCGTACCAACAACATCACCGACATAAGCAACAGGAAAACCTTTTTCTTTTAAGGAATCAATTTGTTGCTCAGTATTCGTAATGCCTTCACGTGGTATTTTCAACATCGCTTGCGCGTGTAAAGGAATATCAGGACGTGACCAGGCATCAGGGGCTGGTGATAAATCATCAGTATTAGTTTCACCAGTGACTTTAAAAACAGTCACTGTTAATTTTTCAGGTACTTCGGGTTTACTAGTAAACCATTCCGCATCTGCCCAAGATTGAACGACTTGCTTAGCAAAAGCATTACCCGCTAGCGCTTTTTCTTGTACGTCATGAAAAGCATCAAACACTAATAAGGTATGCGATAAAGCGGTGACAGCAATCGGTGCAAGTTGTTCGTTACCCAATAAACCAACTAATGACTCGATATTATAACCACCAAGCATGGTGCCCAATAATTCAGTCGCACGCGCCGCATCTAAAATAGGAGAAGTGACCTCACCTTTAGCTAATGCAGCTAAAAATCCCGCTTTAACATAAGCCGCTTCATCCACACCCGCAGGTACACGGTTTGTTAACAAATCCAGAATAAACGCTTCTTCACCTGCTGGCGGCTGTTTAATTAATTCAACAATGGCAGCAACTTGGTCTGCATTTAAAGGCTGAGGAACAACACCCATTTTTGCTCTTTCTGCTACATGTTCACGGTATTGCGCTAATACTTCAGTTGGATTTACTGTACTGTTAGTCATTTAATATAGTTACCTTTAAATAATGAGATTTTTATTTTATAAGCGTTGTAAACGGCTTTTTACCTTGTATACGATAAATATTGAAATCCCTGTCAATCGTTGCAATCGTATGAATATTTAATTTCTCCGCTAAAAAAACCAAACACGCATCCGCAAAATCCATAGGCAAATCTGCATATTTAATGGTCAATTTTTTTATTTTTCCTAAGTCACTTGCTGTTATGTTTTCTAATGTTACCGCGCCCGCATTAATCCAGCCTAAAAAGTCAATCTGAGCGCGCCTATTAAAATCAAGTAAATGTAGCGTTTCGGTTAGCGAAGCAAGCGTTGTAATCAATTCACTTTTATTAGATTTTATGAAGGCAACAGAAGCAGCATGATATTTGTCATTGCCATCAAATAAAGCAATTAAGGGTCCAGAATCAATGAGAATTTTATTCATATTTTGCTTGAACTTTTTCTTTTAGCCGTATTTTTCTATCCCTAGAAAGGCTTTCTTCAGTACTGGAATATTTACCAAAAATATCCTCACCTAATTCCCAAGCCGACTCTTTGTCTATTTTACCTATAAACTCAGTGATACTTTTTCTAATCAATTCTGACTTACTAAGCCCCATTTTTTTAGCTGTCTGATTAATTTTTTCTTCTAATTCTGATTCAAGTCTAAGGGTAATCATATAGTCTTCCAATAACAAGCTGTATTACGCATTGTAATACAGCTTTAATATAAGATGTTTCTTTTTCTATCATTACGCGAGAACATTCCAGCCCATTCTAACCCTCAGTTTCCCTAATCAATGCCATCATATCACCCACTGACATTTTACCACTGACTTCACCGCCTTCTAATAAACTACTGGCTAAATCGCGTTTATGGGTGTGTAAATCAACTATTTTATCTTCAATAGTATCTTTAGCCACTAAACGGTAAATGGTCACTGGTCGTGTCTGCCCCATACGATGCGCTCGATCTGAAGCTTGATCTTCTACCGCAGGATTCCACCATGGATCCATATGAATCACATAATCAGCAGCCGTTAAATTTAATCCTGAACCACCTGCCTTTAAGCTAATTAAAAAGACATCACCTTCGCCACCTTGAAATGCAGTAACCGCTTTTTTGCGTTTAGGTATCGACGTACTGCCATCTAGATATTGGTAGTTAATTCCTTTTTTATCCAATAAATCACGAATAATATGCAAATGCCCGACAAATTGACTAAACACCAAGGCTTTATGGCGACCTGAAATTAATTCATCAACTAGCTCTTCAAAAGCTTGTAATTTAGCACTGCTTAATGGGCTATCTTCCATTACCAATTTGGGATGACAACAAGCACGGCGTAGCTTCATAATTTCCGCTAAAATCTTCAAGTGCTGCTGCCCTGCTTGCTGTCCTTCTTTTAGCGCATCCTGCATGGCTTGCATGGCATTACGACGCATTGCTTCGTAAAAAGTACGCTCTTCTTTACTTAATTCTACATGCAAGGTGATTTCTGTTCGCGAAGGCAATTCTTTCAACACATCACTTTTAAGCCTACGTAAAATAAATGGCCTTAATAATTTTTTTAAACGTTGCTGCGCGGCATGATCCTTATTATTTTCAATTGCTTGTGCATAACGCTCATTAAATTTTTTCAGTGACCCTAATAAACCAGGATTAATAAAATGGAATAAATTCCATAATTCACCAAGGTGGTTTTCGATAGGTGTGCCAGTCGTCACTAATCGAAAATCTGCTTGTAGCGCCATTGCTGCTTGCGAACGCTTGGTTAAGCCATTTTTAATCGCTTGCGCCTCATCAGCAACAATCGTTTGCCAATGTTTACCAGTTAATAATTCAGATTCAGTTTGCAATAGACCATAACTACAAACAACTAGATCAAATGCGCCCGCTTGCTCAATAATTTTTTGCCTATTGCCTAGGCCAAAATGCAACACATTTAGAGTCGGGGCAAAACGTTGCGCTTCTTCCAGCCAATTCATACATACCGAAGTTGGCGCAAGAATCAAAGTTGGACCATTCATAGCGCGCGATAAAATCAAGGAAAGTGCTTGTATAGTTTTCCCAAGCCCCATATCATCCGCCAAGCATGCACCCGCCCCCCAATGTGCTAAACGCGCCATCCATTGATAGCCCTCTAATTGATAATCACGTAACTCACCTTGCAAGGTAGAAGGAACCTCTGGCTCTAAACCGGTCATCGATTCCAGTTTCTTCAGCTGCTCGTGCCATTGCTTACTTGCTTTGACATCCATACCCTCCAAGGCATCATTTAAAGCTGGTGCAGCTAATGCAGGGAACTGTATAACATTGCCTTTCTGCTCGCCTAGCCCAGCAACATCATCCAGTCGCTGGCGCAATTCACTCGTTAAAGCGACAAACTGTCCATCTTCCAGCTTTAAAAAACGTCCTGATGTTGCTTTTAACAAGTTAATAAGACGTTGCATATCATAGACTTGCTCTTCGTCTATCTGCACTTCACCTTCAACACTGAACCAGTCTTTTTCTTTACGTACAGAAAAGCGTGCTTGCCCTAAACCGGCTTCACGGCTCACTTTAATCTTTTGACCTTTAGGCCATTCGAGTACTACAAAATCACCTAAAGCCTGCAATTGCAGTAATGCTTCTAAGGCTATTTCTGGGTCATCCAACAACCACCGTGTCTCACTGCCTTGATACAGCTCAGGACACTGCTGTTGCAATTGTTCTAAGTTTTCATTTTCAGCTGCAAAATCGCGCGAAGTCTGCAATTGCTTTCCTTCAACCTCAGCTAATACCGTAGTACCACCATTACCAGGCTTATAAATAGGCCCTGCATCAGAAAAAGGCTGGATAAAGACTTCAACTTGCAAGCCATCGCCAATGGGTTGCAAATGCACATGCAAGCGCGCATCTGCATCGACGGTGTCTATATTTAACGCCAGCCCTTCAATATCCGACTGCACGGTTAAAGTAGAGGCAATTGCAGAAATTGAGTCAATAACTTGCTGTTTAGCCTTGTGCGGAACAGATAGCCCTTTATCCCCTAAAATACTGGCAACTTGACGGTGTTGTTCGCTAATTTGATAAACCCGTATATCGTTATCCGCTGTACGCTCAAAAACAACTGACTCGGAGTGAATAATGGGGTGCAAAGAAATACGTAAATCTTTTTTTTGCGTCGTCACCAATAATTGTGGCTCAGCCTTACTGATAGTGATGGGGGTTGTATAGTCAGAAGCACTAGACCAGTATATATGCGGATGATCTACTGCCGAAAATACAGCCTCATCCTCTAAGACATAGACCTCTCTATAGCTGTAACTATAATAATTGTCCTCCCTTTCCTTGCTGATCTTGGCACAAATACGTCGGTCTTGTAGCGTTAAATAATCAAAACTGGCTTGTTCCGTATATAGCCTTTTCAAAGAAACAGCTCGTCCCTTAGTCCAGCGCCCTGATTTTCCCAGCTTTTGCTCACGCGGCTCTAATTCAGCATTATTGCCGTCTAATCTTAATAACCAAATCATACGTGATTCGGCATGCGCCGCACTTGAACTACCTAATCCATCAGCCGTTAATTGTGTAAGAGCTGTTAAGGCTCGTTCCCACTTTTCTACACGTGGCAATAAATCAATGATATGCAAAGCATTAGAATCTTTATGTTTTTCAGCAATCGCCTTTACATCTTTATTTTTTACACCTAATTTTTGTAATAAATGAGAACTGACTGCCGCATAATAATTTGCACCGCCTTTATCCGCCAACACGCAATACTGTTGTAATACCAATAAAAAATCTTTATCCCAATTGGTAGTAATCGTAAGTGTATCTAGCCAATGCAATAATAAACAATGAAACAACCGATCATAGGTACCGGGCAATGGCTGGCGTAAGTCATAAGCATCCTCTGGCTTAAGTTGTGTCTGGTAAACCTCAAGGCCTTCCTTTAAACGCTTATTAGTACTGAAAAAATTATCAATGCCTTTGCTCTTTTCAATAATCTTTAATTGCGCCTTTAACAAACTGATATTTTCAGGTGTTTTAGTTTTTAATAAAGCTAGGTGAAAAAAGTAACCGTGTATATGCGGCAAAAAAACATTCCGCTTACGTGTTTCTTTTTTTATTAATTGAAGTGCGGCTTGGTAAAGGTCTAAAGCCTCACCATTACGATTATCAATGAAGCAAGCACTCCCTTTGATCATCAAGCCCTTAGCCGAGTAATCATCCTGAAGCAAGGCCTCAACCCCTTGAGCATCATTAGCCATCAATTTAAACTCAGCTAGATTCTGCAATAACACCAAAAGGGGGGGAGCACTAGAATCAACAGCATCCTGCAATAATTGCACGGGAAAACTCACGTCCTCGAGACTAAAAGTGAAATATTCTGCATACATTGATAAAACAAAGTTTTTTATATCTTGGTTCAGCTGATCAAACCAAGGCTTATCAAAAGCTGTAAAAAACAATAAATTTAATAGTGGCATGACCTGATCAGGAAATTCATCCTCGAAACTATCAAACTGCTCCTTAAATTTTTTCGCATTACCAAGGTAAAGAGAAAAACGTAAGATTCTTACTGAATTAAGTATCTTAACTTGATAAGAAGAATAGTAAGGACGATCACTTAAGCTATATTCCGCTAATTTAGAAAATAAATTATTATGATCTTCAAATGCTATTTTCATTAGCACTTCGCTAATTTCCTTAGCGCACCGCCAACCATCTTTAGTAGCAGTAATCAATCCCTGACGTTCCAGTTTATCTTTTAAAGGTTTGGCAATTTGTTTATAAACTTTAGGCTCAACAGACTGGGTTCCACGCAAAATATCCAATAATTTGGTTTGTCCAACAGGTACAAAAAGAATAGCCAAAGCTAAAAGTATCTGCTGCTCATCTTCAGTTAATAACTGAGATTTTCTTAATAAGGCTTCTTGAATGGACATAATTTCTTGATTAAGGATGTGGCGTCTTTATCTGGGTTTTAACAGGTTTTCAGCTTGCTTTTTCTAGCGATAAATTAAATAGAGACGTTCATCTTATTTGTAGAGCGGACTGAAGTCCGCCCTACGAGTTATAAGCTGCCCTGCTAAAACGAATCACGCGGTGCATATAGGAAGCGCCATTTAAGACAGACTATCTTCTATCTGTAACAAAATTTCTTCTGTCAAAGACTGGTGATTTTCATCCACAAGATCCCCTTTAAGTAAGGCTGATAATTGGCCAGCCGTATTAACTAAATCATTAAACACAGCTTTGACATCATCAAGCTCTCTAGGTTGCATAAAAAAAGAAATTCCAGGAGTGTAATAAGACTCCCAGTTGTCACCAGGAAAAACACCCGGCGCAGCCATACTTGCAACAGCATAATCGACACGATTTTGCGCATCTAAGCGCTCAAAAACTTTCACACTGCCATAGACCAAACCTACACGCTCAAATGCTTGTACTAACTGTAAACCTTTAAAACCTTCTGGGTTTTTAGCAACTAGGTGTAATTGCAATAACGCTGGCAATTGTTTTGTAGGAGGCTCGGAAAGAGGTTCATCCGCTTTATTCATCGCCTCAGCTAATATATCCGGCTCTGACCCTACACTTTCTTGCTGTTGAGCTTCTTGTATATAGGCCGAATTTAAGCGCGTTTTTACTTCCGGCGCTTGATAATCATCATTTTCGCGCGTATTTAAGGGCACAATATCAAAATCATCATCAGCCGTATTCACAAATAAGTTACGGTCTATATTTTCCAGTGGGTCACGCTCCCCACCGAACATGGTTTTATTTTTCGACTTTCCTTTCAACATACCCCAAAGAATCATGCCTAAAATAACTAGACCACCCACTGAAATGATGACTATTCTTAATAAATCTTTATCCACGTTAACTTTCCACCATTGCTACTGCTTCTTGAATATCGACTGCTACCATACGAGAAACACCCGGTTCCTTCATGGTAACGCCTGCTAATTGTTGTGCAATTTCCATGGTCACTTTATTGTGTGAAATATACAAAAATTGCACATTGACTGACATTTCCTCAACCATTGCTGAAAAACGTCGTACATTTGCCTCATCTAAGGGAGCATCCACCTCATCCAGCAAGCAAAAAGGGGCTGGATTCAGATCAAAAATAGAAAAAACTAAAGCCACTGCGGTTAAAGCCTTTTCGCCACCCGATAATAAATGAATTGAACTATTTCGCTTTCCAGGAGGCTGGGCAATAATATTAACGCCACTTTCCAATAAATCATCGTCTGTTAATGATAAATAGGCTTTGCCACCACCGAAGAGCTTTGGAAACTTCTCTTGTAGTCCAGAGTTTATCTTATCAAATGTTTCCTTAAATCGCTGCCTACTTTCATTATCAATCTTGGCAATGGCGATTTCTAATATTTGCAGCGCCTCTAATAAATCCGTATTTTGCTCATTGAGAAAGTCCATACGCTCAGACTGCGCTTTAAATTCTTCTATCGCTGTTAAATTGATAGTTCCCAACCGTTCAATCTGGCGGGTTAAATCATCTACCTTGATTTTCCAAGTTGGCTCATCAGCATGCTCAGGAACATCCTGCATAATCGTTTGCGCATCAGCATCCAATTCCTGCAATTGTTCAGTCACCGTTTGTTGGCGTACATGGCTTTCTTGCTGCTCAAAGCGAATACTGTCTAACAGCTCTTTTTTCTTATCTATATGTACTTGCACAGAAGAAAATTGCCCTGCTAACTCAGCAATGTCAGTCTCTAAAACGGCTTGCTGTTCACGCACTTGCTCTAAAACTTTTTCCAATTCATCTTTCTTTTGTTGCAAAGTTTCCAGGTCATAACGCTCATCATCCATGGGCTGTAAAGTTTGATGTAACTTTTTATCTAGCTCGCCTATTCGTTCTTGCGACTGCTGCTGCTGTAATTGCAAACGCTCTATTTGTTTTGTCGTTAAGACATCCGAAGCTTTTAGACTGGATATTTTTGCCTGAAAGCCATGCACTTGCTGACGAATTTCATTGACTTGTTTATCGCTTTGCTCACTTTGCGTTTGCAAACTATGACTTTCTTGCTCCAATTGTAGTTTGTTTTCCGTTAACGCCCCCATCGCCTCTTCGGCTTGCTCCTTAATCATCAAAGCTTCAGATCTCGTCTCAGAGTTCTCTAATAGTTCGCGATTAATATCAGCCAGTTCATTATTCACTTGTGCTAATCGTTGCTGCTGCTGTTCTACGCGAGCAGAATACGCACTGAATTCTGAATTTTTTA
>Ga0209081_1002370_pt1 | contig 10954 bp, 8 predicted proteins | sample GOMGulsemesocosm_4_FD_184636 | JGI IMG/M metagenome (GOLD analysis project Ga0209081, IMG submission 184636) | Methane-oxidizing microbial communities from mesocosms in the Gulf of Mexico - GOM15B Gulf of Mexico (SPAdes) (version 2) | ecosystem: Environmental > Aquatic > Marine > Cold seeps... | reverse complement strand
CTCTGATCGGGTCGAACGGCTGACCTGATTTCAGTACGCCGTAGATGAGGTGCAGCAGCTTACGCATGGCTGCGCAGACAACCAGCCGACCAGTTTTACCGCGTTCAGCCAGCCTCACTTTCATCGCCTTGATGACCGGGTTGTAGGTCATCGCCGACAGCGCTGGCATGTATAGCGCTGCGCGCAATCGGCCTGACCCGGTGCGCGAGATAGTCGACTTGCCTCGGTATATCCCGGATTCCTGCAAACGCGGATTCAGACCACAGAACGCTGCCAGCTGTCTTGCACTGTCGAATCGCAGGGGGCTGCCCAGCTCTGCCAGCAGTGTGGCGGCGGTGCCATCACTGACACCATCGATGCTCTTCATTAGCCGCTTTTGCTCTCGCAGGTCCGGGTCCTTGTCGATGTGGTCGTTGATAGCGGTGTTGATCAGGGCGATCTGGCCGTCCAGGTGCTCCAGATGAATGCGGATGGAGGCTTGGGCTGATTCAGCGCTAACGTCCAGACGGTTGCGCTCCATCTGCGCCAACTCCTTCAGGTCGGCAAGCCGACGTACCAGGCCGCGTAGCTGACGGATGCTCTCGGGCTCGGGCTCCCAAGGACGCAGCTCTTCCAGATGGCGCTGTGCGTAGCGGGCGATCAGTTTGGCGTCGGTCTTGTCGGTTTTAACCCGGCGCAGCTCGCTTTGCGCATATTTGGCGATGCGTGCAGGGTTGATGACACAGACCTGATAGCCCTGCTGATGCAGATGCGTCGCCAGCGCTTCGTGGTACACGCTGGTTGCCTCCATCAGCACCCAGCAATGTGGCTCGGCGTGCTTCTCTAACCATTGGTCAAATTGCTTGAAGCCTTCGGGGGTGTTCGCCACCTTGGCCTTGGTGCGGTATTTATCGCGCTCCAGCGGCTTAGCGATGTCGAAGGTGTGCTTGGCAATGTCGATTCCGATAACGCAGGTCATGGGGCCTCCGGCTCTGTTGACAGGTGATCGTCACCACACTCTGTTCTACCTTGCGAATACGTGCTCAGGCGCTCAGCACCGGCACCAGATACCGTTCGAACTGTCTGAGTGTGTTGGCAGGTGACGGCCCATCTACAAACCAAGCTCTTGAGGCTTCAGGGCCACACCGGCCTGTCACCTGCCGCCCGATGATCAGTCGGGGACCATGGTCACAGGAACCACAGTCAACATACAAGGGCCACGGCATGCCGTGGCCGTGCGGCCAACAACACCGCACCGTTGGCTCGCTCACTACGCCGCTTTCTTGCTCGCCTTTCGCCTTCTCCGGCGAGCCAAAGGGGGCCGCTTGCCCGGCCCCCTTGGCGATCCCCCCGGGCACCCGGCTACGCGGCCCTGCGGGTTCGCTGCGTTGCTCGGTCTGACGGGGAGTCATAAAACTCGTCGCTTCGCTCCTCAGACATCCTATGACTCTTTTTCCCGTCAGCCCTGCGCTACTTGCCCGCGTAAACGGGAATAGGGTCCGTGCGGCAGTCACCTTCGTTGATCTTGCCTTCAAACCCAACCCCCCCCGCAGCACCATGCAGCACTGCGGGGTTGCTCACCACTCACCGCATTACTGGAAGCGCTTGAGCTCCGCCTTGGCAATCGCGTTGCGGTGCACTTCATCCGGACCATCGGCGGTGCGCAGGTGCCGGGCGTAGACGTACAGCTGCGCCAGCGGGAAGTCGGAGGAGAAACCACCGGCGCCGTGGGCCTGAATCGCCCAGTCGATGACCTGACACGCCATGTTCGGCGCTGCCACCTTGATCATCGCAATCTGCTTGGCCGCCACCTTGTTGCCAACGGTATCCATCAGGTACGCCGCGTTCATGACCAGGAAGCGCGCTTGATCGATCATGATCCGCGACTCGGCGATGCGTTCACGCCACACGCCCTGCTCGGCCAGCGTCTTGCCGAACGCCACACGCTTGCTCAAACGTTCACACATCAGCGCCAGCGCCCGTTCAGCCTGACCGATCACCCGCATGCAGTGGTGAATACGACCCGGGCCAAGGCGGCCCTGAGCAATCTCGAAGCCCCGGCCTTCACCCAGCAGCATGTTGCTGGCCGGCACGCGCACGTTCTCGAAGATGATTTCCGGGTGACCATAGGGCGGGTCCATATAGCCGTAGCAGCCCATATCACGCAGCACGGTGACGCCAGGGGTATTCATCGGCACCAGAATCATCGACTGCTGCTGGTGGCGGTTCGGGTTGTCCGGGTCGCTCTTGCCCATCACCACCATGATCTCGCAGCGCTCGTTGGCGGCGCCAGAGATATACCACTTGCGGCCGTTGATCACATACTCGTCGCCGTCACGCTCGATGCGGGTTTCCACATTGGTGGCATCGGAGGACGCCACCAGTGGCTCGGTCATGGCAAAGGCAGAGCGGATTTCGCCGTTCAGCAGCGGGGTCAGCCAGCGTTCCTGCTGCTCCTTGGTGCCGTAGCGGGCCAGCACTTCCATGTTGCCGGTGTCCGGCGCGCCGCAGTTGAACACCTCGGAGGCCCACATGCCCGGCACGCGCCCCATCAGCTCGGCCAGCGGAGCGTATTCCATGTTGCTCAGACCCGGGCCGTGCTCGGCTTCCGGCAGAAACAGGTTCCACAGACCTTCGGCGCGGGCCTTGGCCTTCAGCTCTTCCATCAGTTTGACGGTGGTGTAGGCATTGCCGGCCTTCTCGTTGGCGCGGATTTCTTCTTCGTAACGCTGTTCATTGGGGAAAATGTGCGCGTCCATAAAATCGGAAACGCGCTTTTGCAGATCCAGTGAGCGTTCGGTCTGGTGGTACATGGCGAACTCCTGAGGTGTCGATCATGCGGTTGCGATGGCAGCCGTCCTGAAGACAAAATCTCAATACACATGTGTATTGTCAATTGTGTATGGAAATAGATATGACGCAGGCTTCGTCCGACTTATAATGCTCAGCCGAAACATTCACCGGAGTCATCACATGCCGACTGCCAGCAAACCCGGGCGCCGCGGTCGCCCAACCGGCCGCGCCGTGCTGACCCCACAGGACTGGTTCAACGCCGCCACCGAGGCCATCCTTGAGGGCGGCTTCGATCAATTGCGGGTACTGCCTCTGGCCAAGCGCCTGAAGGTGACCCGCGGCAGTTTCTACTGGCACTTCGAGGACCTGCCGCAGTTCATTCGGCTGTTTCTTGATCAGTGGCAGGCCCAGCGCATGAAGGGCCTGCGCTACTGGCAACCGGGGCTGGATCCGCAGTTGAGCCCCGAGCAGGAGGTTGAACGGGTACTGCTGTTGATGTTCGAGGGGCCGGCGGTCGAGTTCAAACGCATGAAGGTCGAGTTCGCCATCCGCGACTTTGCCCAGCGCGACCTTTACGCCCGCGATATTGTTGCCGCCGTGGACGAGGCCCGGGTCGAGCAGACCGCCCGCCTGCTTGCGCCGCTGGTGCCCGCCGGCACTGCCCGTGGCATGGCAATGATTCAGTACGCGACGATCCTGGGCAGCGTGCTGCTGTTCCGCGGTCAACTGGGCGGGGAACGCGCCCTGCAGACCATACGTCAGCAGTGGCAGGCGTTGCTGCAGCCCGCTCAAGCCGCGGGCTTGCCCGCCGATAACCCGAATGCTGAGTGCTGATACGGTGCGGGCTGGGCAGCCAGCACCGACGACGCTATGATAACCCTGTGCTGTCACACGCCGGATGCGGGATGACCGCGCGCTTCCTTGCGCCCCTGGGCGCACCAGGCCTGTAAGGAGCGAGCCGTGTTGACCCATTCCTGGTTCTATCAGGCAGATCTGCACCAAGGCCAGCTGCTGCATGGCCACCACCATTACGTCCTTTTGCTGGTTTCGGTGCTTGTCGCCATCGCTGCCTCATGGCTCGGCTTGCAGGTAGCCGGCCTCGCGCGGCAAGCAACCACCACCCCCACCCGCCAGGGCGCGCTGATCAGCGGAGCCATGGTACTGGGCGGCGGCATCTGGGCCATGCACTTTATCGGCATGTTGTCGTTCACCCTGCCGTTGCCTGTCCGATACGACCAGGCAACTACGCTGCTGTCGATGCTGCCGGCAATGGCTGCGTCGCTGCTGGCCCTGCATCTGCTCGCACGACCGAATCTCGACTGGCGAATCATGCTCAGTGGTGGTGTTCTGATTGGTGCCGGAATCGGCATGATGCATTACTACGGCATGACAGCCATGCGCATGGACGCCCTGTTACGGTTCGACCCGCTATGGTTTTTCGCATCGCTGATCATCGCCGTGGCCATGGCGGTTCTGGCGCTCTGGGTGCGCTTTGGTCTGGGTCATGAGAGCCGCACCCATCTGCTGATTGCCGCCATCGTCATGGGGCTGGCAATTTCATCCATGCATTATGCCGGTATGGCGGCAGCTCGCTTTGTCGGTAGCGCCCAGCCGGATTTCGTGCCGCAGCTCAACGACCAGGAAAACAACGGACTGCTGATCGCCTTCGCCGTTGTCGTGTTCGGCGGTCTGGTTGGCGTAATCAACGCGATGGTGCGCTTCAGTCAGCTGTACCAGCGGGTCCAGGCCAATACCGAGCGCATCCGCAGCATCGCCGATACCGCCATTGATGCCATCATTACCTGGGATACCAGCGGTATCATCGAGGAAGCCAACCATGCCGCAGAAAACCTGTTTGGCTGGCCGCGCGATGAACTGGTCGGACAACATATCGATATCCTGCTGCCCGAGGATTCGGCGGCACAGACACACGCCTTCCTGCAGGATTTCAGCAATGCCGGACATCCCCCTCGCACCGGGATGAATCTGGAAACCTGGTGTCGCCGGCGCAATGGCACACTGTTTCCGGTCAGGGTTGCCCTGGGCCAGGCGACGCTCAAGGGTCGGAATCATTTCGTCGGATTTATCAGCGACATAACCGAGCGTCACCTGCTGGAGAAGTCGCTGCGTGAGCGCGAGGAGCAATACCGCAGCCTCATTGCCAACATCCCCGGGGTTACCTTTCGCTGCCTGCCCAGGGAAGACTGGCGCATGCTGTTCATCAGCGACGCTGTTGAACAGATGACCGGCTGGCCGGCCGAGCGTTTCCTCAGTGGAGAGCTGAGCTTCGCCGACCTGATTCATCCGGACGACAGCGACTTCACCGTTGAGCACGTCATGGGCGCCATCGGCCGACGCGAGAAACACACGCTCGAATACCGTATTTTCCATCGCGACGGCCAACTGCGCTGGGTATGCGAATATGCCAGCGCGATTTTCGACGAACAGGGAAATGCCGAGTGGATCGACGGCGTGATCATCGATATCACCGATGCCAAACTGCGCAATGCCGAGTTCAAGGGTATCGTTCGGGCCATCAGTCAGGCTCAGGGCATGGCGGATATCGACCTCGACGGCCGGATCATCTTCTCCAACCGCCGCTTTATCGATCTGTCCGGTTACCCGGCGGAGCAGCTGGAGGGTCGGCATCTGCAGCAACTGCTGGTAAGCGGACAATTTGATCCGCAGCAGTGGCAGAAGGTACGCGAAGGCGAGTATCTGGCAGGCGAATACACCCTGCGTCATGCCAACGGCAGCAGCATTCACACCCAGATCTACTTCAACCCCATCATCGACGCCTATGGCCGCCCGGCAAAGGTGGTCATGCTGGTTACCGATCTCAGCGAGCGTCACCGTATGGAATTGGCGCTGCTCGCCGCCAAGGAGCGCGCGGAACTGGCCGCCGAGTCCAAGGGCGCCTTCCTTGCCAATATGAGCCACGAAATTCGCACCCCGATGAACGCCATTATCGGCTTCAGCGAAGTGCTATTGAATGAGTCGCTGAGCAGCACCCAGCGCAAGTACCTGAAAACCGTAAACCAGTCTGCACGCTCACTGCTCGGGCTGCTTAACGACATTCTTGATACTGCCAAGCTGGAGAAGGGAGCGGTCCAGCTTGAAGAACACGCCTTCTCGCTGCGCGACCTGTGCCGACAACTGATCAATGTATTTTCGCTGGAAGCCGGTCAGAAGGGCCTGGCGCTCGAGTTCGACTATCACGCGCAACAGGAGCATTACCGTGGTGACCCCATGCGGGTGCGGCAGGTGTTGACCAATCTGCTGGGTAACGCCATCAAGTTTACCCGACAGGGCAGCGTGCGCCTGCAGGTCGACGCTGACAGCGATGGAGTATGCCTGCGTATCAGCGATACCGGCATCGGCATTGAGCCCGAGCGTATTCAGCAAATCTTCGAACCGTTCGCGCAGGCAGACGCCTCAATGAGCCGGCGTTTCGGCGGCACCGGCCTGGGCACCACCATTGCGCGCCAGCTGGTTGAGCTGATGGGCGGCGAGATCCGGGTCAGCAGCGTGCCGGAACAGGGCTCCACGTTTGCGGTCAGGCTGCCACTGGAGCCGCTGGACGACCTCACCGCGCAGCTGGCAAATAAAACTGCCGGCAATATCGAACTGCCGCCGCTGCGCATTCTGGTCGCCGATGACGTCGCCGAAAACGTGCAACTGATGGAAGTGATGCTGCGTGCCGAGGGCCACCGGGTGTACAGCGCCGGTAATGGCCTGAGTGCCTTCGAGCGCGTTGTCGACGACCGCTTTGACCTGATCCTGATGGATATGCAGATGCCCGAGGTGGATGGCCTGGAAGCTACCCGGATCATCCGCCGCTACGAGGCCAACATGGGCTATCCGCCCACCCCCATCATCGCCCTGACAGCCAGCGTGCTGGACCGGGACCGCGAGGCGGCCCGTGCCGCCGGCATGGAGGGCTTCGCCTCCAAGCCGGTTGATCGCGAGGCACTTAAGCGCGAGATTGCCCGGGTCTTGGGTCTGCAACTTGCTGATGAGGTGTCGTTGAAGCCCGCTACCGCCAGGGGGCCGCAGCTGGTTGACTGGTACGCTGGCGAGCAGCGCTGGGGCGATCGTCAGGCGCTGATTGAGGCGATCCAGCGCTTCCTGGCCGATCTGCCGGCGCGGCTCGCAGAGCTCGAACAGGCGCTGCAGCAACCGTCAGCCGAACAGGCCCGCAGCCTGGTTCATCGCATCAACGGGAGCGCCGGCAACCTGTCGCTGCAGCAGCTGCAGCAGGCCGCTGCCGAACTCGAGAAACGTCTCACACAAACACCGACGCCTGCGCTGGCAGACGCCCTGCACGCCCTGTTGACCGCCGCGGAGCAGACCCGGGCCGCCATGCCAGAGCCTGGCCAACGCCGGCATCACAATAGCCACAGCACTCTGTCTAGAGAGCAGCGCCAGCACTTGGTCGATAATCTGATCACGGTTCTCAACCGCGGCGAGGTCAACGAACAGGCGCTGCAGCAACTGGCCGACACGCTGGAGCAGGACAAGCGCCAGGCTCTGGAGCAGGCGCTGGACAACTTTGATTTTGCGACTGCGATCTCGCTGCTGGAAGCCGAGCGCAGCCTTGCCGCTACCGAGACCGAGGGCTGAATCCGCCAATGCCATTCAAGGACAAACGCCCGGCGCTGCTGCTGGTCGACGACGAACCCGCGAACCTGCACGTGCTGAAACACATTCTGCAGGATGACTACCGACTGCTGTTTGCCCGTGACGGCCAGCGAGCACTGGAGCTGGCTGCCGCCGAACGGCCACAGCTGATTCTGCTGGATGTCATGATGCCGGGCATGACCGGCCATGAGGTCTGCGCGCAGCTGAAAAGTGATCCACACACCAGCGATATCCCGGTGATCTTCGTCACCGCCCTGTCCAGCGTAGAGGACGAGATACGCGGCTTTGAGCTGGGCGCGGTCGATTACATCAGCAAACCGGTCAGCGCCCCGATCGTCAAGGCACGGGTACGCACCCATCTGTCTCTGGTGCGCGCCGAAGTGCTGCGCCAGACCCGTCTGAATATCGTTCAGGCCCTGGGCATGGCGGCCGAATACAAGGATAACGAGACCGGCCTGCATGTCATCCGAATGAGCCACTTCTCGCGCATCATCGCGCTGGAGGCCGGCTTCAGCCCGGACGAAGCAGAGGAACTGCTGCACGCTGCGCCCATGCACGATGTCGGCAAGATCGGCATCCCGGACGCCATTTTGCAAAAGCCGGGCAAGCTCGACGAAAACGAATGGCTGATCATGCAGAAGCACCCGGAAATCGGCGCACAGATCATCGGCGAGCACAACGCCAGCATGCTGCAGATGGCTCGGCGTATTGCTCTCGGGCATCACGAAAAATGGGACGGCAGCGGCTATCCGGCCGGACTCGCCGGCGATGACATCCCCATTGAGGCGCGCATTGTTGCCATCGCCGACGTATTTGACGCACTCACCAGCGTACGCCCCTACAAAAAGGCCTGGACAGTCGAGGATGCCGTTGCACTGATTCGCGAACAGAGCGGCAGACACTTCGATCCGCAACTGGTCGAGTGCTTTATAAGGCGTCTGGACGAAATAAATCAGATCCGCGAACGCTGGGCCGAGTAGCCGGCAACCAGCGACTGTGGAACACTGCGCACCAACGCCGGTCTGATGCCGGCCCCGCTCCTGTGATGGAAACCCCAATGCTGCTGCGCTACGCCCTTTTGACGCTTGCTATTGCCCTGCCAGTCCATGCCGCGCAACCGTTGACGGTCGACTGGCTCGATCTGCTGCCCGCCGAGGACTACCAGGCGATGCTCGACATGCCCGATATCGAACATGGCTTCGGACCCGATGCCGATGGCAACTTCGACACCAGTCTGCGACAACGCGAGGGGCTCCCCGAGGTGATGTACTCGACCCGCGTCGTCGGCGAGTACGATGGCAAGGAGTTGCGTATAGGCGGCTATCCGGTCCCGCTGGAAACCGACGATCAGGGACGCTACACCAGCCTCTTTCTGGTGCCGTACGCCGGCGCCTGCATCCATGTGCCGCCACCACCGCCCAACCAGATCATCCTGGTCGAGTATCCGGATGGCGTGGTGATCGACGACATCTACCAACCCTACTGGGTACAGGGTACCCTGCGCGTCGAGCAGACCAGCAACGCGCTGGCGGATGCAAGCTATCAGCTGCAGGCCAGTCGGGTATGGCTCTACGATGGCGAGTAGATCAGCCCGCAATCGCCCACCCGGGTGGCATCACGCCATTATCAACTGCGCTAAGCTCGTATTTTTGAAACCCGCTTTCAGGAGAAGGCCCCATGCAACTGCTGATAGGTCTGATCGGCCTGTTCGTTCTGATTGCGTTCAGCCTGCGTCGCTGGCTGCTGCGCCGCGAGTCACCGCAGGTGCAGGCAGTCGATTTCGACGGTGAACTGTTTCGAATCGGACAGGCCTGCGTGGCCCGCCGCGGCCCGCAGGATGCCGAACAGACTGTCCTGGTGATGCCCGGGTTTGTGGAGAATTTTCTCTACTTCACCGAGCACTATGAAAACCCATCCCTGCAGCTGATCCTGCTTACCAGTGCCGACTACCATGTGCCGGTCAACCGGCCCCGCTTCAGCGAGGCAGACTGGATCAGCCAGCCGAAGGCCCGCGCCGGCACCATTGCCTACGACGCAGAGGTACTCAACCAGGCCCTGCAGCACCTGGCGACCGGCAAACAGATACGCGTGCATGGCCACTCACGCGGCGGCGCCGTAGTACTGGAGGCGGCGCGCCAGCGCCCGGACCTGTTCACGCGGGTTGAGGTCATACTGGAGGCGCCGGTACTGCCCCAGGGCAAGCCCTATCGCGATGTACCACGATTCTTCCGCTGGTTTCTGCCCTTCTATCTGTTTGCCTGGCAACAGCAGCCCATCTCGGCCACCAACCGCAGCCTGTTCGGTCCACTCGACAATCCGCGCAAGCGCGAGCTGATCATGGCACTGCCATTCAACCCGAAACGCGGCAGCACCTTCGTCCACAATATTCTGGATCTGGCCAACTGGATGCAGACCAATACCCCGGACATCTATCAGCACGTCTGCCGCGGGGCGATTCTGGTTCCCAGCGCGGATCGTATTCTGGAGCCCCGTGCGATGCTGCACAGCGCCCGCCAGGCAGAACGCCTGCAAATCATCGAAATCGAGGGCTGCAGCCATCTGATCACCGCCGATCGCCCGGACTGCATTCCCCCGCTGACGACCTTGACCCCATGAGCTGGCAGTTTGACCCGGTAGGTATCATCCACTCCTGCTTCGCAGAAAAGTTCGCCATTCCGCGCCAGCCCCTGCTGGCGCCCGCCGCAACCGCAAGCCTGGAGCTGTTGCCGCCCTACAACCAGCCGGAAGCACTCGAAGGGCTTGAGGGCGTCAGTCATCTGTGGCTGATCTTTGTCTTTCACGCGGCCGCCAGTGGCCCGCAGCACCTGCGCGTGCGGCCGCCCAGGCTGGGCGGCAATCAGCGTATCGGCGTATTTGCCAGCCGCGCTACCCATCGTCCCAACCCGATTGGCCAATCGGTGGTAAGGCTGGAAGGTATCGAGCAAAACCGCCTGCTGCTGTCCGGCGTGGATCTGCTGGACGGCACCCCAGTGCTGGATATAAAGCCCTACGTGCCCTACGCTGACTGTATTGAGAATGCCGTCAACCCGCTTGCACCAATACCGCCGCCAGCCCTGCCGGTGAGCTGGAGCGATGCAGCACTGGCACAGGCACAGGCACATCAGACACGGCTTGGGCAGCCGCTGGTAGCGCTGATCGAGCAATGCCTGAGTCAGGACCCGAAGCCGGCCTACCAGCAACCCGGCCCGGAGCGCGAGTATGGCGTGACTCTCTGGGATGTGAATGTTCGCTGGCATTATCCGCAGCCCGACAGGATTAGGGTGCTTGAGGTCAGTCAGCCGCAGCGTTCCTAGTCCGAAGACCCTCGCTCATCAGTCGTCCGACGCGGCGATCCGCCTGGCATCCTGGCGACATGACGATATACTCACCCAACGCATAAACAGGGGACGTTCCTTTCGCCATGACCCAGCTGTACTTTTCTCCAATCCTGCTGGGTATCCTCCTGTTGGTCGCCATCGCGCTCTGCGCAACCGCGCTGTACCGCATGGCGCCCGGGGAACCGGGCCCGGGCTTCTGGATG
>Ga0209081_1002368_pt1 | contig 10965 bp, 11 predicted proteins | sample GOMGulsemesocosm_4_FD_184636 | JGI IMG/M metagenome (GOLD analysis project Ga0209081, IMG submission 184636) | Methane-oxidizing microbial communities from mesocosms in the Gulf of Mexico - GOM15B Gulf of Mexico (SPAdes) (version 2) | ecosystem: Environmental > Aquatic > Marine > Cold seeps... | reverse complement strand
TTCTCATTCACCGCCACAAATTGGGCATAAGCGCCCAAGCCATCTTTGGGGTTTTTCATGCCGTAGACACTGTCACCCGCCTTGAAGTTTTTAACCTGGCTACCCACCTTTACCACCACGCCGGCAAAGTCACTGCCCAAAATTAACGGAAATTTAGGCACCGCAAATTGCATTTGATATTTACCAGAGCGAATCAACCAGTCTCGAGGGTTGATGCTGGCCGCATGATTTTCCACCAGTATCTGCTGGCTGGTGATTTCGGGTTTCGCTTGTTCACCACAGGTAAGCACATCTGTGCTGCCATACTGGGTTTGGAAAATGGCTTTCATGGGTTTACTCCTGATAATTCTTTAAAATCTTTTCAAGTGTTTCGATGCTCTGCTGGCGTTCTTGTTGGCTAATACCGTTAAAGGTTTTTTGGGTAAGGTTGGCACTGAACTTAGCAAACTTGCCTTTGAGAGCCATGCTCTTCTTGGTGAGTCGCACTTGCTTGATACGGCTGTCGTTGGGGTCAATGGTTTTTTCCACATAGCCAAGCCTTATGAGCTTATCCACCAACTCTGTGGCTGAAGATTTTTTCTTGTCTATGATTTTAGCCAGCTCGGTAAGCGACAGCGTTTTGTATTTAATCAACGCCACTAAAATAGCCCCATGAGAAGGCGCGCCAGCCAGGCCCATGGCTTTAAGTTCTTGCTGAACAAACTCATAGGCCCGGTCCCGGACCTTGGCCAGCAGTATTATAAATTGGTCTTCGCCGTACATAATTCCCTCCCTAAACACTCCTTTACATTAGTTCGTTAACGAACCATTGTAAAGAACACAGACTGTCTCAATAAAATGGTTAATACGCAGTGCTGGTAAATTTTGCTGTAAACGGCACAATAACCCCCTTAAATCGCCAGTTTAGTGAGTTTATTTATGAATGTTTCACAGGTTAAAGCATGCTGCGCCGCTTTACCTGGTGGCGAAGCGTCCATGCATGGGGCCCCGGCCAATATCCTCAGCTACAAGGTGAAAGGGAAAAAATACGCCTATTTTAAAACAAGCGCTCCAGAGAAATGGCGCTTTAGTATTCGGGTCACACCCCAGTGGTTTTTGGAACTCACCGACCAACCCGGCATAAAACCCGCCCGCTTCATGGGGCGTTTTCACTGGGTGACCATAGTAGAGGTAGCTGAAATTGATGAAGCGTATTTGCGCCAGTTGATTCAATATTCCTATGACAGGGCCGTGAGTAGTTTATCCAAGAAGTTACAAAGAGAGATCCCCTAACACAGGTTGAAAACGGCTTGCTCTTTATCCAACAAGCTAGAGTTTAAAACTAAAATAGCGTCCATTTAAACAGGATATAACAGTGAACGAACTGAAAGAAATTGCCCTAGACCTCTGGTCAGTCACCATGCATTCTAAATTTATGCTGTTTCATGTGGGCACCCGCATGACGGTAATACGTTTAAATAATGGTGAGCTGATGCTGTATTCACCTGTGACCATCACCTCCTCCCTCAAACAAGAAATTGATCAACTGGGCAAGGTCGCTCACATAGTGTGCCCCAATAGTTTTCATCATATGTACGCTGGGCAAGCATTAAGCATCTATCCTAATGCCATGTTACATGGGCCTGCTAATTTGCATAAAAAACGCAAGGACTTACCCTTTAACGCCGAACTAAATGAGACCGCCCACAAAGATTGGCAAGGCCAGCTGATACCGCTCACCATAAACGGCAGCCTCATGCATGAAACTGTATTTTTTCATGCCGCTTCCAAGACGTTATTAACCTGTGACCTGGTAGAGAATTTTGAAACCTCCCCCCACCTACTAACTCGTATTTGGTTAAAACTGGGGGGTTGTCACGGACGTATTAGCTGGCCGCGGATTTTACGCTTGGTCTACATTAATCGCCGGGCCGCCAGAAAGAGTGTTGAGAAGCTGTTTGATTTTCCCTTTGAAAGAGTGATTCTGGCCCACGGAGACATTATCGAAGAGGATGCAAAGGCTAAATTAAAAAGCGGTTTAAGCTGGTTATTGTAATTCCAAAACGTTTTATATAGGACAGGCCAAGTTAGAATTCAAGGCGCGTATCATTGGCCAGCATGTCCCCCAACTCTTTGGCCGAAACCGGGCGGCTAAAGTAATACCCCTGAAGGTAATCACAATTCATGGATTTTAATGCCAGCATAGTGTCTTTTTTCTCTACCCCCTCGGCCACTACCTTATATTCCAGTAGATGTGCCAGGGTAATGATGGAAAACACCATGGCGCTGTCCACCTCACTGTGACTCAATTCATCAACAAAACTCTTGTCTATCTTTACTATATTAATGGGCAGGCGCTTTAAATAATTTAGCGATGAATAACCGGTGCCAAAGTCATCGATTGCAATTTGAATACCCTGATCTTTCACTCGCTGCAAGGCCTCGATGGCCGCGGCCACATCGTCCATGATGGCGGTCTCGGTAATTTCAATTTCTAGGGACTGGCTGTTAATTTTGTGTTTTTTTACAGCGGCATTAATATCTTGCAATACCGTGCCTCGCTCAAAGTGTCGAGGAGACAAGTTCACCGCCACCCTAATGTCTTTGAAACCCGCATCATTCCACAAGCGAATCTGCCGGCAAGCGCTGTCTATGACCCATTCACTAATGGGGATGATCAAACCATAGTCCTCTGCGATGGGAATAAATTCCATGGGTGAAATCATATGGCCATTTTTATGCCAACGAATTAACGCCTCTACCCCGGTGATGGTGCCATCTCGTAACGACACTTTGGGTTGATACACCAAGTGAAACTCGTTATTTTCCAGGGCCAGTTTTAAATCATTTTTAATTCTTAACCTGTGACTGGAGAGGCGCTCTAAATCTTCAGAGAAAAATTGGAAATTATTACGCCCCCGACTCTTGGCGTGATACATGGCCATATCAGAATTTCGTATCAACAAGGAATGACTGTCGCCATCGTTAGGGGTCAGGGCGATGCCGATGCTAGTACTGATATAAACTTCTTGCCCCCTCAGCTCGAAGGGCGCTTCAAACAGATTAATGATGCGCTCCGCCGAGGCGCTGGCTGACTTAATCTTGCCTACCCCTTGCAACATCAATACAAATTCATCACCCCCATGGCGACATAAAACATCTTCGTTGCGTAAGGTATGTGAGAGCCGAATACTCACTTGCTTTAAAAGTTCATCCCCCGCTTCATGGCCAAGGCTGTCGTTGATGATTTTAAATTCATCCAAATCTAAAAACAAAATAGCCAAACCCAGTTTTTTGCGATGATTAAGTTTTAGAGCTTGCTCCAAACGTTCACGAAACAACACCCGATTGGGAAGACCGGTGAGACGGTCGTGGTTGGCATCATGGCGGGACTCCCGTTCCGAACGCCTAAGCTCGGTGACGTCACGAACATTCCATACCCGCCCCATGATCTTGCCATCCATCATCCTGGGGGTGGCATAACAATCCAGAATGGTATTGTTTTTCATTTCTATGGTGACGCTGGCATTCTCTTCCTGGCTGCCTATTAATCGACTGAAAACCCCTTTAATTTCATCAAAATTTAATACATACGACTCTAGGTTATTAAAAAAGTCAGTGCCAATGGAGCGACTAAAAGTTTCCAAATCCATGTTAAACATTTTTAGGATGGCGCGATTGCAAATATCCACATGTTTATTATCACGAATAACCAGCACCCCTTCGCTGCTGGAATCCAGCGTGGCCTGCAATAGGGCAAAGGACTCCTTAAGCTGATTTTTTGCCAGATTCGCTTCGTCTATTTTTTGCTGAAGGTCCAGATTACGAGCGGTTAATTCTTTAGAGGTAAGGTCTAAGGATCGTTCCAACAACAGCCGGTCTTCGTCGGCCTGCTCATAGGCACAAGACACATCCTGCATCACCTTTAGGTAGTCACTTTGTTCTACCTTGGCCAACATACTGTGACGCCTAAGTTGCCGATGCAGCAGCTTGTGCCATTGGCTCATCTTCCATCACCCGGTAACACCAAAGCCCCCATGGCTATTTTTCACCTATGCTGGTGATGGTCATGGTTTGGTTGTGAAGCGTGCAGCCTACTTTTTCGATTAAGGGTGAAAGCTCTCCGTAGGAATAAAATCCGGCCATGCGCACTTGCTCTCCCAGTATTTGGCGCACCCCCTCTACCTCTTCTTCTACCCTTTGTTTTAATACCATTTTGCGTCCTACACAGCTGATAAGTAATGCAAAACCGGTTTCATCGCTTAACACCGCCCGCTGCGCCGCCGTGGTGGCACCATCGATGAGGCGATCAAAATTAGCGCGCATAAGACGCACATGACACCCCTGGGGAATGTCACCGGCGAAGGTCATGGAACCCACCTCATCATCCACAGCCAGAATGGTGCGCACTCGCTCTTCTTCGTGATTGTCGGCGCGAATGCTTAAGGGGAATAACAAAGCACTGCCTGGTAAATCCTGGGCATGGGGGCCCAGATATTCTTTATACAGCTCCAGGGCCGAACGCCCATCCAACTCATACAATACGTTGCCATTGGATTTAGTCACTAAACGGTCCGGGCCAAATGGATCCCAGCCCCCAAACGAACTGTAAGCTACCTTTAGACTGCTGCCATACAAACCCACCGCCACGATATATCCGGGCTGGGGTGCACCGTTAAGCCAGGTAGAGGTACTGGAAAATTGGTCGCCGTCGCCGGCCATGCCACCGCTCACCGACACTGCTTGTGGTAACTTTTGGGTAAGCCCTTTGGCCAGGGCGGTACCATTTACAGCCAAGCCATCACTGAAAATCAATACATGTTTAAGGTCCTCACTGGGCAGTTGTTGCGCCAGGGAATTGCCCGCCAGCAGGCTGTTCTCAAAGGCCGACACTTCCACCTGCACCGCCTTAACCTTGGCCGAATTAAATGCCAACGAACTGAGGCTAAGGCTGCCATCACGTACCTGGTCATCCAGTATTTCACCGGCCGTGGTGCAGCCAGTGATAATGGCATTAGGAAAGCTCAGCTTAAGGGCTGGCATATGCCGCTCTACTAAGGTGGCAGGGCCAAAACATAGTACCAAATTGGCCTTATCATCCACCCCCTTCAAGGCGGGCTGCCAGCTGGCTTCTTGCTCTAAAAAATACTGCTCGATTTGCATGTATAGCCCCCACCCAAAAGACACTTCACCTAGTTTCAGATTAGACCATATGGGGCCAAATGCCGTCTTTTTGGGGCGGCGAAACTGTGAGCAAACAGACCTAACGTTGCGCCAACACTACTGACACAACCTGTCAGTAGTGGCTGATAAGCTAAACGGGAATCAAGCAGACCGGATCTGCCTTTATCACCATCAGGAGCTCACATGATCACACTTTTTCACTCCCCCATTTCACAGCACAGCCGTCGCGTGGTGTCATTACTGGAAGAAGCCAACATTCCCTATGACGCCCAGTTGGTGGACATGATGAAAGGGGAATACCTGTCACCGGAGTTTTTGGCCATTAACCCCAACCACCAGGTGCCTACGCTAGTGGATGGCGACATTAAGATTCACGAATCTAACGCCATTCTTAGATACCTGTGCAACAAACATGAACTCACTAATTGGTACCCCACCGACCTGGCCAGCCGCGCTGCGGTAGAACAGTGGCTAGACTGGAGCCAATGCCAAATGTCACCAGCCGTGGTGGACATCGTATTAAACAAGGTATTTTTACAAGAAAACGGCGACGCTGCCGCCATTGAACGAGGCCGTGAAAAAATGCAGGAATTAACCGCCATTTTGGATCAGCATTTAGCAGGGCAGGATTTTCTTTGTGGCCAACAAGCCACCATTGCCGATTTGGCTCTGGCCTCTAACGTGTTTCACTTAGGGTTAGCCGAAGAGCGCCCCGATACCACCCACATTAATGATTGGTATGGTCGTATGAGTGAATTGAAGGGCTTTCAGAAATCTTTGCCAAAGATGTAAGCCCTTTTGGGGAATGTAAAGTCCCCAGCTTTAACGAAAAAAACCGTTATTAGTGTTAACTAATAACGGTTTTTTATTGTTTAAAGCTTACTTTAAAACTTGTAAGCCATACCTAGCGACAAAGAGGTAATGTCAGCCGAATAAGCCACAAACTCTGAGCTTATAAACGCTACTTTTCCTAAATTATATTGTGCACCTGCCACATAAAGCATTTTAGTCTGTGCATCGGTTTCTGATTCGGTCGCCGTGGCTTGTTTGACACTGATGCGATGCAAACCCACCTTTGCATAGGCACTTAATTGATCCACCAGTTGCAATGAGTATTTGGCATCGGCGAAAAAAGTTCGGCTGGATATTTTAAGATCGTCACCCTGTGTCTGCTTAATCTCTGATTCACCTAGATCGGCAAACCCGGCTTCCAGGGTAAATGGGGTATCTTTAAGGTGATAGCCGGCCAATACACTAAAACCCGAAGCATTATCACTGATGCCCTGTGCATCATAATCTGAAGTAGTAACGTGAGCCGACACATATTGATGGTCAGAAACTAACAGGTCAGATACGATTTTTAAACTGCTATCTAACATATCGGCAGAACTGGAGGCGGCAGCGAACATACCGGCCATTAACAAGATTTTTTTCATTATAATTCCATTTATTGAAGGGCTAATTATTATCAAGATAAAAGCGGCTAATAGTTTACCCGTTTACAAATACTTTTTAGTTAACCTTGTCTATTTTTAAGCTTGTTTCTCGCAATAAATGCCGTGACCAATCCAACAACCCATACTTTAATATGAGCCTATACAAGCAAAAAACCACCCCCCCCCAATACTTAAGTACCAACCCATAAAGAGTCATTAATATTCGGATACACCCACCAACTGCCCCACAAACTCATGGGCGGCGGCGGTCAGTGCCAGGTTAGCCGGTGCTAAGCGAGTGAAGTGCGCCTTCAATTCACTGATGGGTGTCCAGCTGGCAAAACGTAGCTGAGTGATCACTTTGTTAGAGCGAACATTCACCGCCTCCATTTCCACCGCCGCGCCACCGTGATCCATAGGCACAAATAGCAGTATGGTGGTAAACCAGTTTAGCGCGGGCGATACTGCTTCAATACGAGTAATGGCGGCACGCACTTTTATATTTTCTAATTTATTTATACTTTTTGTCTGGGCCAGGGCGAACTCTAATTCACGTTTTAAAACGGCCTTTAATTCGGCCTGTTCTTGTGGAGTAATGTCATGCTCCACATCCATTTTCCAAATAACCTCAAGGTTATCTTCCCCGCTGGTTGTTGTCAGTGACGACTGAGATGGCTGAGATAAAAATCCGGACTGTGTGGTGGGCATGGCAGAACAAGCCGCCAGTGTTGCTAGGCTCACCCACAATAAAATGCATTTACATAGGTTCATGGTCATTCCTTAACTTTTAATGATACTGTTTATGGATCTTCTAGGGCCATGTTCGGTGGCCTGCGCGTGCCCCAAGCGAAACAGCATTTGCACAGTTTGGCCAAGGGGTATATTAAAAAATTCGGTAAACTCTTTTTGTAAGGCCAACATATCCGGGTATTCCTGCAATACCTGGCTCATGGGATGTTGTGCCAGCCCCATGGCGGTGGTTTGCAAATTGATACGGCAATATTCCCGTCCCACCAAAACCTGATCTAAACGACTGTTAGTATTGGTAGTTAACCAGCCAAAGGTGGCAGTGGAAGCGGCTGTTTTTTGCGTCATGGTTACCGCCTCTTCACCAAACGCGGCGGGGTCTTTTTCGACACTTTCGCGATTTAGAAAAATATTTTCAACTAATATTTTTTTAATGCCGGTGACGCCCGCCTGGGTGACGCCAAAGCCATCCCGGTATTTTTTTACTTCAGCATCGTTGAAACGAAACATCTTAATGGTCTCTAAATCCCGCCCCCGATCCCCCACTTCTATTTGCATGGCCTGAGTTAATACCTGTTCCAATTTTTGTTGGGCCTTGGGGGTATCGATTAAGGTGAGCCTAGAAGCAGCCTCGCCATGAAACGTTTGCAACCCGTTTAGCTCGGTAGGGGTTAACGGCTTATTTTCATATTCCCGTTTATTGGAGTGGCGAGTTAACAGATGTTTAAAAAGTGGATCGGGTTTTAAGCCGGCTTCTTGCACTAGGGTAATGCTGGCCACCGGTTTATTTTTAAGTTCGGTATTACCGTACATGCCAGCTGGAAAATATTCAATGTTTGCCTTATGACCAAACCCCGTGGCTCCAATGGCCAGGGTTTCCAGGAAGGTGCCCTGGCCTATGTGTATCTGACGGTAATAAGGGTCGGTGGCCGGTAACAGGCGCTCAGGGTCCACATACAAGTCAAAACTCTTTTCGCCCGTGAGCTTAACGATCCACGGCTGCTTGTTATGGGGGTTGGGGCACAACAAGGCATACGACAATGCCTTTAAGCGAATATCGTTCACATCCGCTGCCGGGCCGCTCCAGCCGTAATCCAGTTGCGGCACCGTTTCACCACAGCCACTGATGGTACTGGATAGCGCGGCGCCTCCCAGGCCCAAACCTAAAATGCGGATAAAATTTCTGCGGTTAATATTGTTTATCTGACTCATCATAAGCTCCGTTTTTGCCCATTTTAAAGATACTAAAACTATGCATTCCCTGGAATATATATTATATTCCAAGGAATGCAAGTGTAAATATATCAACTCATGAGAGGTCATTTTGGATAAACGCCAGCAAACTGAGGCACGCATAGTGGTGGTATTGGGCATTCTTCAGCAGCTAATGGGCACCCGCCAAAACAAGTTATTTGCTCGCCAGCCCCTCACCACCTCCCAGTTTGGTGTGTTAAATCACTTCACCCATAACCCGGATCGCAGCTGGTTAATCAGTGAATTGGCCCATGTGATGGAGATGAATCAACCGGGCATTACCAAAACCGTGAGTGTGCTGTTGGACAAGGGGCTGCTTCACTCAACGCCAGACAAAGACGATGGCCGCAAGCGCCACCTTAAGATTACTCAGCAAGGACTGAGCACCTGCAAAAACATAATGATGTCGTTATTGCCGGACATCTCTCACTGCTTTGAAGACTGGCAGGATGGCGATTTAACTGAACTCAATGGCCAGTTAGAAACCTTGATGAAATGGTTTGATAACCACAGGGACGACATTAAGGGGATTTAAGCCCATTAAAAAAGCCCGAATAAGCGGGCCTTTAATATTGAAATTTTTTTGATTTTTTTTAGTTATTAAAACCCGTCGGCTCGATACACTTCATTGCCTCCCAGCAACGTTAACAAGGCCTGAGTTTTATGAATGTTGTAAGCTGAAACTGTAAACACGTCTTGATCAAATATTGCCAGATCGGCATATTTTCCCACTTCAATACTGCCGGTAATGTCGTCCCGCCAAGCGGCATGGGCGGCATTAATGGTGTAACCCTTGATGGCTGTTTGCACATCAATTCTGTGTTGCGGTGTATTCACTTCACTGGCTTTGTTAGCATCAAGAGTTTGACGGGTGATGCCACTTTGTATGATTGGAAAAGGTTCAAAGGTGCTTACCCCCCAGTCACTGCTTAACATGCAAGTGGCTCCCTGTTTCACAAATTCACCAATGGGGTAAAGCCATTGGCTACGCTCTTTCCCCAACATTCCGTTAATTAAAATATCATTTTCTTCATCTGGCTGCGTCCAAAGGGTTTGATAATTAGCCAGCACGCCCAACTGTTTAAAACGGGGGATATCTTTTGGGTCCACCACTTGCAAATGGGCCAGTTGATGGCGACTGTCCCACTTACCATTGGCAAGCTGGGCGGCTTCGATGCCATCCAGGGCCGCACGCACCGCACCGTCACCAATAGTATGCACATGCAGCTGAAACTGATGTTTGTCAAAGGCAGTAAAGTATTCGTTAATTTGTTGCGATGTGAACATGAGTTCGGCATTTTCACCGTTGTCGCTGCGAGGTTCAATAAAGTTAGCGGTACCATTTTCCATAACCCCATCTAAGAAAAACTTGGCCGAGTGCAGGCTCACCATGTCGTCGTTATATTCTTCGCGCATGGAGATTAGTTCGTCTAACTGCGGCTGTAACGGTTGATGGGCAAAAATCTTGCTGGTGCACCTTACACGTAAAGTTAGATCACCCTGTTCATTCAAGGCTTTATAGTTTTTTAAATAACTGCGAGGTGCCATGGCGTCTAACACGCCGGTAATACCGTGTTTGTTAAATTCCTTGCTGTAAAAAGTCATGGCCTCAAGCAGTTCAACATCTGTATAGCCCGGTGCCTGACGACTCATATGCCAGATGGCATCTTCATAAATAAATCCCTTGGGACTGCCATCTGCAAGGCGGGCATAGCGGCCATTTTCGGGCTCACTACTGCCTGCTTTCACACCGGCTAATTCAAAGGCTTTAGTATTGGCCCAGCCGTTGTGATAATCACTGGCCATAATTAATGCCGGACGCCCGTCAGTGACACTGTCTAGGGCTTCTTTGCTGAGTTCGTTTTCGGTAAACAATACAGGGTCAAAGCCTACTCCACGAATCCATTTTTTTTGCGGATTTTGTTCACTAAACTCTTTAATGATTTGCAGCGCTTGCTCTAGCGTTTGGGCTTCATACAACACGGCATTGTGGTAAATATCGGCACTGGAAAGCTGAAAATGAATATGGGTATCTTGTAAACCGGGCAATACCAAATTTCCTTTGGCATCTATAACCTGGGTACCACCTCTGGCATATTGCTGAATAGATTGATTACTGCCAGTCGCTAAAATACGTTCATCCTTAATGGCGATGGCTTGTTCTATGGCATCTTTTTCATGGCCTGGCGCCATGGTATGTACCTTGCCATTAATAATTATTTTGTCGGCCACGATATTCATAGAAATACTCAAATGTCACAAATCTAAAGTTAAAACAGCTTACACTTGTGTCTTATTTTATCAACCATAAACCGAACTATCATTCTAATTAAAAGTGTAACCCTTACACCTATATCTTTAGGGG
>Ga0209081_1002367_pt1 | contig 10965 bp, 9 predicted proteins | sample GOMGulsemesocosm_4_FD_184636 | JGI IMG/M metagenome (GOLD analysis project Ga0209081, IMG submission 184636) | Methane-oxidizing microbial communities from mesocosms in the Gulf of Mexico - GOM15B Gulf of Mexico (SPAdes) (version 2) | ecosystem: Environmental > Aquatic > Marine > Cold seeps... | reverse complement strand
TCTTTGCAAATATTGATGAAAAATATGGATATCCAGATGGCTTATGTGTAGATGATGAAGACCACATTTGGAGTGCTCATTGGTATGGATGGCGAGTTACACGATATAAACCTGATGGTTCAATTGATAAGGTTTACTCTTTGCCCGTACCCAAAGTAACTTCTTGTAATTTTGGTGGTGTTGATTTAAAGACTTTATATATAACAACAGCTGCCTTTGGATTAAGTGAAAGAGAATTAGAAGATGCACCATTAAGTGGCCATACCTTTATATTAGAAACAAATGTAAAAGGTCAACAACCCAATCTTTTTAAACAATTGAATACGATATGACAGGAAACAATTATGGATAAAAATAGAGAATTATTTAAATATAGAAGTCAAGCTTGGTTTGATAATAAAAATGATCCAGGAATGACAGCATTGTACCTTGAGAGATATTTAAATTATGGTATTTCAAGAAAAGAATTACAATCGGGTCGTCCTATTATTGGAATAGCACAAACAGGAAGTGATCTCTCACCTTGTAATCGACATCATATTGAACTAGCCAGCAGATTAAAAGATGGTATCAGAGATGCAGGTGGAATTCCTATGGAATTTCCAACCCACCCTATTCAAGAAACTGGAAAACGACCAACAGCAGCACTAGATAGAAACCTATCATATTTATCCATGGTAGAGACTATTTATGGATATCCAATTGATGGGGTTATTTTTACCATTGGCTGTGATAAGACAACACCTGCTGCGTTAATGGCTGCTGGAACTTTAAATATTCCATCCATTACTTTTTCTGTGGGTCCTATGTTAAATGGGTATTACAAAGGAGAATTATGTGGATCAGGAACAGCTATTTGGGAAGCTAGAAAACTATTTGCTGCTGGTGAAATAGACTATGATGAGTTCATGGACATCGCAGCTGCTTCAGCACCCAGTGTTGGGTACTGTAATACCATAGGAACAGCATCTAGTATGAATTGTCTTAGTGAAGTATTGGGAATGAGTCTTCCAGGAAGTGCAACTATTCCAGCTCCATATAGAGAACGTGGTCAAAATGCCTATGAAAGTGGGAAACAAATCGTATCCTTAGTCAATAATGATATAAAACCATCAGATATTATGACCAAAGAATCTTTTATCAATGCCATAACTGTATGTTCAGCTATGGGTGCATCAACCAATGCACCTATTCATATTAATGCTATTGCAAATAATCTTGGAATTGATATAACACTGGATGATTGGCAAAAGTATGGTTATGAAATACCATTATTGTTAAACTGCCAACCAGCAGGAAAATATCTAAGTGAAGACTTTCATAGAGCTGGTGGAGTAGGAGCTATTATGAGTGAGCTCATTAAGCAAAATAAAATTCATCTTGATACTTTGACTGTAAGTGAACAAACAACTCAAGAGAACTATAAAGACTCAGTTATACTAAATGATGATGTCATTAAAACTTATGAAAAACCGCTATTAGAAAACGCAGGATTTTTAGTCATGAGTGGAAATCTATTTGATTCAGCCATTATGAAAACTTCTGTGATTGATGAGAAATTTTTAAGTGAGTTTATTCATGATGGGGTTATAAAAGGTAATGCAGTTGTATTTGAAGGTCCTGAAGATTATCACGATAGAATTAACGATGAATCTTTAAATATTGATAAAAACTCCATTTTATTTATGAGAAACTGTGGTCCTGTTGGCTTCCCAGGCTCGGGAGAAGTTGTAAATATGTTACCGCCTGATAAGTTGGTTAAAGAAGGAATTACAGCCTTACCAACTCTAGGAGATGGACGACAAAGTGGAACAAGTGCCAGTGCTTCTATTTTAAATGCAACGCCTGAAAGTTTGGTAGGTGGTGGTTTGGCTATTTTACAAACAGGGGATAAAGTTGAAATCAATCTAAATAAAAGAGAAGTTCAAATGTTAATTGATGACAAAGAATTCTCAAATAGAAATGCAGCATTAAAACTTCCTACGTTACATCATGATACGCCATGGCAAGAAGTTTATAGAAAGTTTGTAGATGGATTGGCTGATGGTGCTTGTTTAAAACTATCTCAACCTTATGAAAAAATTCTAGATAATAAGTGGTTTGCAAGAGACTCACACTAATAAACAATATAATTCAAGATAATACAAGATTGTTCTTGTATTATCTTTTGAGGTAATATATAAATGACATATGAACTAAAACACAAAGATTACGCAATTAAAGTTGATTCCCTAGGAGCTGAGCTCAAAAGCTTTTTATTAAAAGATGAAGAATACTTATATTTAGGAGACTCAAAATACTGGCATAGAAGCTCACCTGTATTATTTCCAAACGTTGGAAAACTAAAGAACAATAATTACATTTATGACAATAAAAAATATACCCTTCCTATACATGGACTTGCACGTCATCTAGAATTTGAGCTAAAAGAGCAAAGCAGTACCTGTTTATCTTTTGTTCTACGTGAAGATGAACAAACCTTAACACATTATCCTTTTTGTTTTGAATTGACATTGACTTACACTTTGAAAGAAGAGGGTCTAAAAATAAACTACACAGTAAAAAGTGATGAAGAGATACTCTTTTCACTAGGAGCTCACCCTGCATTTTTATTAAAAGCACCTATTGATGAGTCATTTTTCTCTTTTGACAAAGTTGAGAATCAAGATGCTATTGGCTTGAACCTTGAGTATGGATGTATTTGTGATGTAAAAGATTTTAGGCTAGATTCCAATACTTTACATTTAGAGAAAAATATATTTTCAAAAGATGCTCTGATTTTCAAGAACTTAAACTCAAAAAACGTTAGTATGAATAACACTAAGAATAAAAAAAGTGTGCAAATGAATTTTGATGGATTTGAGTATTTGGCATTTTGGGCGCCTGTTGATGCACCTTTTGTTTGTATCGAGCCTTGGTGCGGGATTGCGGATGATGTAAATACCAATCACCAATTTGAAGAAAAGATATCTATCATCAAACTTCAAAAAGATGAAGTTTTTGATAAATCTTTATTTATATCCTTAGTCTAACTTTTTAGTTAGACAGGATAATTTTATGCTTGTACATATCACCTTTAATAATAACATTTGAATACTCAATAGCTTTATTATTTTTATCAAAAGATAATCTATCCATAGATAATAAAGGTGAGTTAACCTCTATATCAAGTTTTTGTGCTTCCAATGGAGTTGCTGCTTTTGCTTCAACTGTTTCTTCAGCGTTATGGAACTCAATGTTATATTCTTTTTTCAAGAAGCTATACAGTGATTCTAGATTTAGTTTTTTATCAATATCAGGTACCGTCTCAAGATCAAAGTAGTTAATCATAATAGCAAAAGGAACATCTTCTAAAAGTTTTGTTCTTCTAATACATAATAAGGTATTACATTTAAGTAGATCTTTCACAAAATGATCACCCTTAATAATTTCAAATGAGATAGATTTTGTTGTTAGAGTGTGGTTTTGCTGAGATAATCTTTGAGTTAAAGAACCTAAAGAATTTGCGTCATAAAGGATTTTTTGTTCTTTAACAAACGTCCCTCTTCCTTGTTTTTTAATGACAACATTATCTCTTTCTAATTCTTCAATTGCTTTTCTTACAGTAATTCGGCTTACTTTATATTGTTGTTCTAATTTTCCTTCAGCAGGAATAATATCATTAACTTTATAATTTGTTTTAATATCTTCAAACAGCTTTTCTTTTAACTGCATATATAAGGGAATACCAGTTTTATTTAACAAATCAAATCCTTTTACTCCTAAGTTTACTTAGGTAGTTTTATTAATAGAGTTGTTATCATAAAAAGACTTAGAAAGTATCTAATCATAGATAACTCCGAATACTACATTATTCACTTTTAAATAAACCTTAAAATAAGATTATAAGGTTATAATAATGTTATATTTACTATTTCTGCTTGAAAATCACGGTATTAATATAGATTTCCTTTCCTTGGAAATAATTGCACCTTTAAACATAATTACTTTAGAAGCTAACTTTTTTGCTTTTTTTATTGACTTCTCTATACTTTTATCTTTTAATCTTAATGCCAAATACGCACCATTAAAAGAATCTCCAGCAGCAGTTTTATCAATAATATTTTTTACGGCTTTGGTTTTAATTGTTTTTGTATAGTTCTCATAATAATATACAATATCTTCTTTTCCACATTTAATAATGATTTCAGAACAACCCGCTTTTTTTGCTTTTTCTATTACAGTATAAGTGTTCTCTTCTTCCCATAACTTTTTTTCGTCTTGGATTGAGGGTAAAAAGATATCACTATAATGTATTGCTTGTTCATATATTTTTCGTGCTTGATCATTACTCTTATATAAAGAGGGTTTAAATTTTGGGTCAAAAGCTATTTTAACACCTGCTAGTCTTGCTTTTTTAATTATTCTAAAAAAATTGTTTCTACCTTCTTCACTCATAATGGCCAAAGTAATTGCAGAAAAATAGATTAAATCAAAATCCAATAACTCATTACCTATTCTATGTAGAGATCTTGTCAAAAATAACTCACGTGCTGCGGAATTTTCTCTCCAATAAGAGATGTTTCTTTTTTTATTTTCAAAATCAATGATATATAACCCTGGAGTTTTATCACTTACTTTGTCCACATACGTTGTTTTTATGTCTTGTTTATGAATAAAATTTATCATTTTTTTTGACAAGGTATCTTCACCCAATACTGTTATAAATTCCACCTCTGCTTTTTTAAAGGTTTGTTTTAAATAAACGCCACAATTAAAAGTATCACCACCAAAAGTTTGTTTATACATACTTTGATTATCTTGATACTCAATCATGCACTCACCTACTATTGCTACTTTAGACATTGTTTTACCTTTTATTTAATTTATTTAGATGGCTTTATTTAATATAAGAACTGCTTCTTCTTTTTCTTTTTGAACGCGACCATCATCCCAATTTAATTCTTTTTGCATGATAACAAGAACATTTTCCAATATTTCTTTTGCCGTTTTTATATCAATAAGTGCTAAAGATGTTCGTCGAACTAGAAAATCTAGTGGTTTTTTTACAAATTCTTCTTTAATAGCATAGATTACTTCTGCATTAATATAAGAATAGTCTTTATGAATTCTTTCAACATTACTTGAACTATTATAAACGTCCAATGCTCGATCTCCATACATATTAATTAAGTGCGTAGTAACATCAACACTAGCTGTTTCAATTTTTAAATTCTTGTCTAAGTTCTCACTACCAACAAGTTTTAATTTTTTGGTTTGGCACTTTTTTGTGTCTAGTTCAAACTTATCAATAACATAATCAATAGTTTCTTCTGCCATTTTTCTATAAGTTGTCCATTTCCCACCAATAATACTAACCAGTCCAGAATTTGAACTACTAATAACATGATCTCTTACAATACTTGACGTTGACGCATCTTTATCAGGTGCAACCAAGGGTCTAATTCCACACCAAGAAGAAAGGATCTCTTTTTTGTCAATCTTTAAATCAAAATATATTTCTAAATGTTTTAAAATATATTCTACATCTTTTGTATTCACTTCTGGATGCTCACTTAAAGTTGTACTCTCATCAGTAGTACCTACTAGACATTTACCCATCCAAGGTAGTATAAACAATACTCTTCCGTCTTCAGTTTTTGGTATCATCAAACCTTCATTTGTAGGTAAATACTTTTTGTCTAATACTATATGTATACCAGAACTTAAATCCAGCATTTTTTTAGCATCTTTATCGTCAAGAAATCTTACTTGATCAGAAAATGCTCCTGTTGCATTGATAATAATTGGACTTTTTATGGTCTCTTCTGTATTATTTAGAGTATCTCTTACTTTTAGACCAGAGATTTTCTCATTATTATAGATAAAACCAGATACCTCATGATAGTTTTTACACTGTGCACCATATTTTTTTGCAGTTTGTAAAAGTGAAATATTTAATCTGGCATCATTAAAACTACCATCATAGTATTTAACACCGCCCACTAATCCTTCTTTTTTAATACTAGGAAAGTTAGTAAACATTTTATTTTTTGATACTATTGAACTACGTCCTAGACCTCTTTTACCAGATACGAAATCATATAAGCTAAGACCCACAAACATATAAGGTAATTCCCACCACTTATATATAGGTGTAACAAGTGTTAATCTTGAACACAAATGAGATGCATTTTTTAAAAGTCTCGATCGCTCTTTTAATCCTTCTTTTACAAGGTTAAATTGGTCTATATCCAAACCTTTAACTGCAGCTTCTAAATATCTAACTCCACCATGCACTAATTTAGTACTTCGTGAGCTGGTACCTTCTGCAAAGTCATTTTTTTCTAGAATTAAGGTTTTCAGTCCTCTGGATGCAGCATCAATAGCAATACCACTTCCTGTTGCACCACCACCTATGATGATTATGTCATATTCATTATTTTTCATGGAGATTAATCCTTTTTGTTTTCTCATTATAAGGTTATAATGTTATTTCATCACATTATAATGTTATAATAATAAAAGTTAGATTAAATCAGAGAAGTAATGGTAGTTTTTTCGTAATTTATCTATAATTTATAGTAATTTACAATAATTTATATGCCATCAGGATGTGATACATCCTGAATATTCAGATATAATCATTCGCAAGATAGGCTATTTAAAGGCATTTTGGTGACTTTTTAGTAACTTTCATTTTGAATTTTCTTCATTTTTTTGAAAATTAGCTTTATATTTAAGCTAGGTTTAAATTTCAATACGTCACTATTAGAGTCTCATTATAATGTTATAATGTAAGACATAATTTATGTATAATACTCTTGTATATAAACTATGTTTTTTTGAGTAGCCAGAATTTTATTTCTGGGAAGAAGAAACAAGGAGGAAAAAACTATATGTCGTTACAACTTGAAAATGTAACTTTTAGTGTTGATGGTCAAACACATATATATAATACTAATTTAACACTTAAAAAAGGTACGATGAATGTTCTACTTGGTCGAACATCATCAGGTAAAACTACATTGATGCGTATTATGGCAGGGTTAGATGTGCCAACATCTGGACGAATACTTTGGGACGGTAAAGACGTTACAGGTATGAGAGTTCAAGACCGTAAAATTGCTATGGTATATCAACAGTTTATAAACTATCCATCTATGAGTGTATTTGATAATATTGCAGCACCACTTCGTATCATGGGAAAAGATGAATATGAAATTGATATTGCTGTTAAAAAAATAGCATCTCTTATGAGACTAGATGGTATGTTAGATAGAAAACCACAAGAATTATCTGGGGGTCAACAACAACGTTGTGCTCTAGCACGTTCGCTTGTAAAAGGTTCGGGACTTGTGTTACTTGATGAACCTTTGGCAAACTTAGATTATAAATTAAGAGAAGAATTAAGAGCTGAGATCCCAAAAATGTTTGAAGAATCAGGGGCAATATTTGTTTATGCAACAACTGAACCTGAAGAAGCGTTATTATTGGGTGGAAATGTTGCTACTTTATGGGAAGGTGAAATAACTCAGTTTGGGGAAACAGCTGATGTATACCACAATCCTAAAGATGCCGTAACAGCAAAAGTATTCTCAAACCCAGCGATGAACTTTCTAAAGATCAGAAAAGAAGGTGACTTTATTTATTATGGTAATAATCAAAAAGCACCAGCTATTGACGTTTTGGAAAATCTAGAAAACGGAAGATATCTAGCAGGATTTAGACCCAATCATTTAAGTCTTAAAAGACAAAATGATACTGCTATTAAATTTTCAGCACGTCTAGATGTAACTGAAATCACAGGTTCTGAAACATTTTTACATATGTCTTTTGACAATGAAACATGGATTGGATTGGTGCATGGAGTACATGACTTAGAATATAATTCAGATATGGACGTCTATTTAGATACCCGTCACATTTTTGTATTTGCACAAGATGGAAAGTTACTTGAAACTGCATCTTATGCTAAGAATAGATAGAAGGAGAAGGTAACATGGCAAAAATAACTCTTTCAAATTTAGCACACAGTTATATGGCAAACCCACAATCAGAAAAAGATTACGCCCTACGGCGAGTTGATCATGAATGGGTAGATGGTGAAGCTTACGCGCTTCTAGGTCCTTCAGGATGTGGGAAGTCAACTTTACTAAATATTATTTCAGGAATTTTAACTCCATCTGAGGGTCGAATCTTATTTGATGAAGAAGATGTAACATTTGCAGACACAGCGGATAGAAATATCGCACAAGTTTTCCAATTTCCTGTTGTATATGACACAATGACAGTACGTCAAAACTTGGAATTTCCACTTAAAAACAGAGGTGCTGATCCAAAGTACATTCAACAGAGAGTTGCTTCAATTGCAAGATCTATTAAAGTTGAAGATATATTGGATAACAAAGCACAAGGTTTAACAGCAGATGCTAAACAAAAAATTTCACTGGGTCGTGGAATGGTTAGAGAAGATGTAAATGCAATTTTATTTGATGAACCTTTAACCGTTATTGATCCACATATGAAATGGGAATTAAGAACTCAATTAAAAGCTTTACATAAAGAATTAGAACATACGATGATTTTTGTAACACATGACCAAACAGAAGCATTAACATTTGCTGATAAAGTTGTGGTAATGAATGCAGGAAGCGTAGTTCAAATAGGTACTCCACAAGAGCTATTTGATAAACCAGCACATACTTTTGTTGGCTATTTTATAGGCTCACCAGGAATGAATGTTTTTGATGCAGAAGTTGTCGGAAATATGGCAACACTTCAAGGTAATAAGATGGAGTTAAGCTCAACTTATAAAAAGTTATCTGGAAAAGTAGAACTTGGCGTTCGACCTGAATTTATTTCTTTATGTGAAGAAGGTCAAGGAGTTAAAATTGATATCGTTAGAGTTGAAGATGTGGCTCATCATAAAATTGTTCGAGCACGTTACAATGAAAAAGATATCAATATTATCGTTCCTGAAGACACAAAAATCACTCCTAGTATGAATCATATGACTTTTAATATGGACAGAGTGAATGTTTATCTAAATGATTGGTTAGTTGAAGGAGAAAAAACATCATGAAAAAAACAGTAAATCAAAAAGCGTGGTTTCTCGTATTACCCGTTCTTTTATTGGTTGGTTTTTCTGCTGTTATTCCTTTAATGACAGTAGTAAACTATTCCGTTCAAGATACATTTGGAAACAATGTATTTTTTGAAGTTGGTTTAGAATGGTTTGAAGAAGTTCTTCATTCAGAGCGTCTACATGATGCACTTGGACGGCAGCTTCTATTTACAGGGATTATTATGTTAATAGAAATTCCTTTGGGAATTTATATTGCACTTCACATGCCAAAAGGTGGCGTTTGGTCCTCAGTATGTCTTGTTTTAATTTCACTTCCATTATTAATACCTTGGAATGTTGTTGGAACAATTTGGCAAATTTTTGGAAGAACAGACATTGGACTTCTTGGGCATACATTAGCAGCCATGGGTATAGATTATAACTATACTCAAGATACTTTTGCAGCATGGATTACTTTAATAGTAATGGATGTTTGGCACTGGACTTCATTGGTTGTATTACTTTGTTATGCTGGATTACAATCAATTCCTAGTGCTTATTATCAAGCAGCGAAAATTGACCAAGCATCAAAATGGAATGTTTTTAGATACATCCAATTACCAAAAATGATGGGAGTATTATTAATTGCTTCATTATTACGATTTATGGACAGTTTCATGATTTATACTGAACCAATGGTTGTAACTGGTGGTGGTCCAGGAAATGCAACAACATTTTTATCAATTGACCTTGTAAAAATGGCAATTGGACAATTTGACCTTGGACCTGCTGCTGCGTTCTCACTGATTTATTTCTTAGTGATTTTGTTAATGTCATGGGCATTTTTTACTATCATGACCAATATTGATAAAAAGGAGGCATAAGATGAATAATACAAAAACAAAAACAGGTTTTTTCTCAAGTAAATCACCTGCAATTATGCTTATTTATATCATATTTTTAATGTTACCAATTTACTGGTTACTTAATATGAGTTTAAAAACAAATGAAGAGATTCTTGGAACTTTTTCACTGGTTCCTAATAATTTAACATTTGATAATTATGTCACTATTTTTACAGATCCAACTTGGTATTGGGGATATATAAATTCAATGACTTATGTTGTAATGAATACAGTTATTTCATTACTTGTTGCACTTCCAGCAGCGTATGCTTTTTCTCGTTATAGCTTTTTAGGAGACAAACATTTGTTCTTCTGGCTATTAACAAATAGAATGGCACCACCAGCTGTATTTGCTTTACCATTTTTTCAACTGTATTCAAGTGTTGGATTATTTGATACACATATTGCAGTTGCACTTGCTCACACCTTATTTAATGTTCCATTAACCGTTTGGATTTTAGAAGGGTTTATGAAAGGTGTTCCAAAAGAAATTGATGAGACTGCTTACGTGGATGGTTTTAGTTTCTTTGGATTTTTTACAAAAATCTTTACACCACTGATTTCATCAGGTATTGGTGTTGCTGCGTTTTTCTGTTTTATGTTCTCTTGGGTTGAATTACTTTTAAGTAGAACATTAACAGCAGTTGATGCAAAATCAATTGCTGCAACAATGACAAAAACTGTTTCAGCTTCCGGTGTTGACTGGGGAGTTTTAGCAGCAGCTGGTATGTTAACAATTGTACCTGGTGCTATTGTTATTTATTTTGTAAGACATCATATTGCCAAGGGTCTATCCCTAGGTCGAGTTTAAGGAGTATAGTATGAATTTATCATGGATGGCATGGACAAGTGGAACTGCAATATTTTTCATTTGTATCTTTGCTACTTTAGTCGTCATGACAATTTGGGCAATCAAGGCGCCACAAGCGCCGAGATTAGGAATACTTCGAATCGAAACCACACCTGGTGATCGACTGTTTCTTAGTCTATTGGGTTCAGCATTTATTTGTCTGG
>Ga0209081_1002363_pt1 | contig 10974 bp, 9 predicted proteins | sample GOMGulsemesocosm_4_FD_184636 | JGI IMG/M metagenome (GOLD analysis project Ga0209081, IMG submission 184636) | Methane-oxidizing microbial communities from mesocosms in the Gulf of Mexico - GOM15B Gulf of Mexico (SPAdes) (version 2) | ecosystem: Environmental > Aquatic > Marine > Cold seeps... | reverse complement strand
AAGCCATACGCAGCGATCAAAAAATTGATTTGAGCTTACAACTGCCCCGCGCAGAAGGCAGCGACGAGCTGTCCGAAAAAATACTGCGTCACCTGCACCTCAATGGCGGCACCAGCCCGCTGACCGACAAGAGTGCGCCAGATGACATCTACCACATCTTCAATGTCAGTAAAAAGAACTACAAGAAGGCCATCGGCAGCCTCTACAAAGCCAAAAAGATTTTAATCGAGCGCGATAAAATCACCCTGCTTTGATTCCAGATCAACCTTCAGCACAGCCGCCAGGGTGTGTATGGCGGCCAGCACTTCCAGAAAGACGCTTCTAAGTAGGTAAATAAGGGAACAGGCTGCGCCTCTGCGCCTCCGACAATGCACTGACCCGGCGTATATTATTTTCAGGAATTGATTCCGGGTCCGGGTAGCGAGCCAACACGTCAGCCATCGAAGCTTCTCGAATCAAGTGAAAAATGGGAAATGGCCCGCGGTTGGTAAGATTCTCCGCGTCTTCAGGTTCAGCGCCGGCAAAACAATAGTTGGGGTGAAAGGTCGCCAATTGATAGACCCCCTGCCAACCGCTGCGGCTGATTAAAGCCTCAACCCATCCGATGAATTGATTGTAATCCCAAAAGTCAGCGAGCATATACGGAGCAATGACCAGCGTGGTCTCCAGTATGGTTGCAGGTTCCGCATGCAAGCGCTGTAACTCCACCTCTATATCGCTCAGTAACACCTCCTCACTGAGCGCCTCACTCACGCGCAAGCGCACCTGACCGGCTCGGGTCGGCTTGTTGGCAAAGGGGCATAGATTTAAGCCAATAACGACATCCTGCAGCCACTGCATGACGCGCTGCTCTACGAGCTGATTGTCAGGGTTATCACTTGCCATAAAAATCAAACCTCATTACACCCGCTAGCCCTGGGCCAACAGGTGCTGATTAATCACCTCGAGAAACGCCTCGCCAAACTTTTCCAGTTTCTTCTCGCCAACGCCACTGATTTGCAGCAACTCGCCGTCATTGCTGGGGTGCATCTCCATCATTTCCATCAACGTCGCATCGTGAAAGACTTGATATGGTGGTATGCCACTTTCATCGGCCAATGTCTTTCGGCAGGCCCGCAACTGATCCCAGAGACTCGCATCTTCATCGCTAACATGTGCATGTTTGCGAATTTTTTTGTGCTTTAACAGCGACTCGCGGGAGTCCTCACGTAAAGACAGGGACACCTCACCGCGCAAGAGCGGTCGAGCGCTGTCGGTCAAACGCAGCGCGCCGTATCTTTCGGCGTCGGCGATGAGAAAGCCCCGAACCAGCAATTGCCGAATGATCGAGCTGCAACGCTCCGGGGTTAAATCCTCCCCAACACCAAAACAACTCAGCTGTTGGTGCTCATGCTGCTGAACCTTGTCTGTCTCCTTGCCCCGCAACACATCGATCACCTGCCCGGCGCCGAAGCGTTGTCCGGTGCGGTAGACACATGAGAGCAGCTTGCGTGCGGCTTCGGTGGCATCCCAGGTATTAGGCGGGGTTAAGCACGTATCGCAGTTACCGCATGGCTCATGACCATTCTCACCAAAATAAGCCAGTAAAGGTTGCCGGCGACACTGCGTGACTTCGCACCAACCGAGCAATGCATCGAGTTTTTGCCGTTCATTGCGTTTGTGGTCTTCAGTGGCGGTCGAACGGTCGACCATCTGGCTGAGCTGTACCACGTCGTTAAGGCCGTAAATCATCCAAGCATCGGCGGGCTCGCCATCGCGCCCCGCTCGCCCTGTTTCTTGATAGTAAGCCTCCATCGACTTGGGGAGATCCAGGTGTGCAACAAAGCGTACATCCGGCTTATCAATGCCCATACCAAAGGCCACCGTCGCGACCATGATGATGCCGTCTTCACGCAGGAAGCGCTCAAGGTTTTCTGCCCGCTGCTCAATCGGTAATCCGGCGTGGTAAGGCAAGGCCGTAAGCCCGCGAGTAACCAGCCAGGCGGCGGTTGATTCGACCTTTTTACGCGATAGGCAATACACCACCCCGCACTCTTCCTTGTGCTGAGCAATGAAGCGAATCAGCTGTTTTCGAGCATCACTTTTAAGCGCCACCGTGTAGCGAATATTGGGGCGATCAAAGCTATTAATGAATGTTTTTGGCTGCTGTAATTGGAGATTTTCAACAATGTCCAGCTGCGATCGAGGGGTTGCCGTCGCGGTTAAGGCCATGCGTGGCACGCTGGGGAAGGCGGCGCGCAATTGATGCAAGAGCAGATAGTCTCTGCGGAAGTCATGCCCCCATTGGGACACGCAGTGGGCCTCATCAATCGCCACCAAAGAGATCTCGAAGCGCTGCAACCACTGCAGGGTTTGCGGCTGCATGAGTCGCTCAGGTGCAATGTACAACAACTGCAGCTCGCGCCTTTCCATGGAATCAGCCAGTGCTGACTTTTGCTCGTGACTCAACGTTGAGTTGAGAAAAGCGGCCTTGACACCCAACTGATTTAAGCTCGAAACCTGATCTTGCATCAATGCAATCAAGGGCGAGATGACGAGGCCAATACCTGGTCGCACTAATGCAGGAATTTGATAACAGAGTGATTTGCCGCCGCCAGTGGGCATCAACACCAGTACATCGTCGCCATTGAGCGCAGCCGTGATAATTTCTTGCTGGCCGGGACGAAACGCGTCGTAACCGTAGGTCTGAGTGAGAAGAGCTTGTGCCTGTTGCAGCATAATCGCCTTAGTGGGGGGCCGTCTGACCACCGAGAGAATAGAAAAGGCAATATACGGACAGAGAGGGTTAACTGCAAAGCACGGGGCGAAATTCTACTCGCTAATCACAGTGAAAAGGGTCAATACCGTAGCCTACACCTTGATCGAGTTTTACTTGGCGGAATGCCGCATCAAGACTCACTTGTTTGTCATGCTTTAGTGGACTCAGGTAAATAAACAGAGAGGCCTCTTGTGGTGTTGGTATCATTCGGAAGGTAACGCCTTTAAGCGACATCGCCAGGTGATTCACCAGTGGCTGAAATTTGGAGATGACGAACATAGCCTCAACAACGTCCTCCTCGACCAGGCGCACCATCTCCGGCACACCACGGGCAGCCATTGAGCCAGGACCAAAAAAACCACCGGCCACCAATCGGTCAAACCCTAGAAAACCAGGAAGGTAGGTAACATTACGCCCCTTGAGGTGCCCAAAGGTGGTCACCTCAGAGCCTCCCTCTTTTAGGTAAGCAGACATAGGGTCACGTATTTGAGAGTGCTCAACGGTCAGTAGTTGTGGTATGTGGTGCCCTAAAGCCGCACTGACGTAGTAGAGCCCGTCAGCCTCCCCCGCCAGCGTTAGTGCCAAAGCCTCTTCGGCAGAGTAGTAAAACAGAGCAATATCACGTTGCTGAGCCTGGGCAACCTGCTCCATAAAACGCCAGTCACACACAGCCGCATCGATCAAAGACGCGTATTCACGATACACCAATAGCTTTAATGGCTCTGCCCGTACCTGGTCCACGCCGAGGGTAATGTGTGTCCTGGGGCCTGCATCACCCCGTGCCGCCGTCAGTCCATAGGCTCGAGCAGTTGAGCTAAGCAGTAACACAGCCAACAACCCGACTATGAAGAAATCGGCAGTCCTTTGCACATGACGATGGTAAAACAGCACCTGAAGCAACTCCTGTAAATAGCGCGGCACCTTTCATTCTAGCCAACTGACTAGCCAATGGTGTAACTAAACATAACTAAATGTCTTTTGTAGCGAACTTATACCACATCATTTTGCGCGCAGAGCGCCTTAATCTGTTCAAACATCGGCTTCGGGTTGCTGTAATCAACACTGATGAAATCTGTAAGTAACTCTTCTGCGTCCATACTTTGCAAGGTGTCCGCCGGTGTGACTGGCACAGGTCGTTGGTCAGTTGAGGCGCGCCTTACCAGCACCAACGATGGAAAGCCCTGTATGGGCAGGCGACGAACCAGCCTAAAGGTATCGCGCAGTGACACCTGCAGCGCACGGCTCGATAATGCTTCTCGGAAGGCCTGTGCATCCAAGCCCATATCAACGGCCAGCTGCGCCAGGGTATCCGTGTCCGAAGGGTTCAGCGCTCGCAGGTAATAAGCCTCTTGAATCAGCAGGAGCATTTTGTTGCCCCCGCCCTGCACTTGATTTTCGGCAGCCAAGACCGCTCGGCAACTCATGTAAGTTGAACGGCGCGGCGTATTTTTGGCCCAAAAGTCGAAATTAAACTCGGTGCCTAACTGTTGTGCAATTGTATGCCAGGTGCTGGTGATGGTGGTCTGTTGCTCTACGGGCATGATCGACTCTGTATCTGGGGCCAACCCCCCTACCAGCGGCTCTATCCGCAACTGATTGGGGAGCGCTTTGCTTAGCTGGCGCTGCAACTCATCCCAGCAGGGCTTAAAACCCCAACACCAGCTGCACATAGGGTCGTGCACATAATAAAGAATCGCGGAGCTGGGCATAAAATTTCTCTAAGAGCTTCAAAATTTACGGGGGAATACAAGCCCCCAGATAGGTGGCAAACCAAACATCTACGCCTAGGTGTTAGGCAACTGATCTTGATGAAACAACAGCGGCGCATCATTTGGCTGCCAGGGTTTGAGTTTGATCATGATCGAACGAAAAATATCGCTCTTTAAAAGCTCGTTGAGCCAATCAATTAATGTTGGGTAGGGAGACTGCTCAAACCAAGTTTTATCGACATGGGCAAACTGACGAACAAACGGGAATATCGCCATATCGGCCAGCGATAAGCTCTGCCCCATTAAGTAACCTCGACGACCAGCACCGCTGTGGGCCAGAAGATGCGCCTCCAGCTTGGTCAAAAATACCTCGCCACGCTGACGGTACACCTCAGCGCGTTGCTCGGGAAACCGATCAGCGTATTTATAGTGGTCCAGGTGCGTTTTAAAAACCCGATCGTTCTCTTCCACCAACGCTTGCGACTCTTTTCCCCAAGCCGCAAGCCAATGCTCTGGGTCAGACTGAGCCAGGGCCCACTGCATGATGTCAAAACTTTCATCGATGACAGCAGCCACTGATGCGGACTCTGCAGTCAACTGCAGCACAGGCACGGTGGCTTTGGGGGAGATATCCAACATTGCTTGGGGTTTATTTTTTAAAATAATTTCACGCAACTCCAGCGCCAAACCGCTCACCCGCAGAGCCAAACGTGCTCGCATGGCATAGGGGCAGCGACGAAAGGAATATAAAATGGGCAGCGACACGTTTAGTACCTGTTTAGTGCAAGTTCAATTGCTTATCAGCGAATGATTTTGGCCAAAATACCCGACATTATCGCATGAAGCGCGTAACATTCAGTCATGAAACCCAACAGCAATCCGTATAAGTATTTAAATGGTTATTCCGAGCAGCTGCAGCAGCAAGCTCGCGGTCTGGTCGCCGATGGCCGCCTGAGTGACATACTTAAGCAGCGTTACCCCGTGCGCCATGACATTCGCAGTGATGCGGCACTGTATGAATACACCCAGCGAATGAAAAGCCAGTATTTAAAAAAATCAGATCCAATCAGCAAGGTTTGCTTCGACAACAAACTCAAAGTCATGCAACACGCATTGGGGCAACACGCTTATATCAATCGAGTTCAGGGCGGAAAACTAAAAAGTAAAAATGAAATTCGCGTGGCGAGCTTGTTCAAACAAACACCCGAGGCGTTCTTGCGCATGATTGTTGTACATGAACTTGCACACCTGCGCGAGAAGGAGCACAACAAATCCTTCTATAAGCTGTGCCAGCATATGGAACCCGACTACCACCAGCTCGAGCTCGACACGCGGCTCTATCTCTTGCACCTCGATACGCTCGGCAGCTTGTACTAACGCACCTCTAAAAAAGACACTCGCACAAATACAGACCTGAGCCCCGCTCAGGCCAGCAGGGGTAGCGCGCCGCTTTGACTTGCTTAAAAGTAATGCCTGGGTGAACTTACTGGGCCGCAATTACCGCAGCAATGGCCAGCGTGCGCTGCGCTTCATCAACGTGCAGGTTTTCCACCAGCTTACCGTCGACCACTACCACCCCAAGGCCTTGAGATTGCGCTTCGTTAAAAGCCGCAATGATTTTTTCAGCCTGAATCACAGCCGCAGGCGAAGGCCCGAATACCTCATTGGCCGGCGCCAATTGTTTAGGGTGAATCAAGGTTTTACCATCAAAGCCCAGCGCACGACCCTGCTCGCAGATGGCTTGGTAGCCCGCCTCATCACTGAGGTCCAGATACACGCCGTCGAGAATGTCGAGATTGTGCGCGCGCGCCGCCAACACACACAGACTCAGCGAAGTTATAAAACCGAGGCGCTCTGGGGTATGCGGCACACGCAATTCTTTAGCAAGATCCGAGGTGCCCATAATTAATACCCGCAAGCGCGGGTGTGCACCGGCAATGGCGTTGACATTGAGCACACCCAAGGGCGTCTCGATCATCGCCCAAATTTGCATTGCGGCAGGCGCACCGGCAGCGTCCATAATGCGTGCTATTTCTAGTACCTCAGCAGCGGACTCAACCTTAGGCACACACACGGCATCCGCGCGGCTACTGGCCACCGATATCAAATCAGCTTCCCCCCAACTTGTTGCCAAACTGTTGATACGGATGGCCATTTCACGTTTGCCATAGCCGCCAGCGTTAACCGCGGCAACCACCGCCTCACGGGCCGCGTTTTTTTGCGCCGGCGCTACGGCATCTTCTAAGTCTAAAACCAAGGCGTCGGCATCAAGTCCACGGGCTTTTTCAAGTGCTCGGTCATTAGAGCCGGGCATATAAAGCACCGAGCGTCGGGGGCGAAGTGCTACAGAGCTTGAGGCAGTTGTAGTGGCGATGGCGGTCATAGATTACTCACACAATTAAGCGGAAACAGGGGCTTTAAAGCCGCGCAGTATACACCCACGGGCTCTGCTTTTCGGCAAGACGGCTAGCTTTTTCCTGTCTTAAGCCCCGCTTTTTTCGCCCCACTCTTACTGCGTTTTGTAGAATTAGCCTTGGGGGCCGATTGGCCTCCCGCTTTCTTGCCCGCTGTTTTACGCTTGGCAAAACGTGACCTGGGCGCGGGTAATTTGGCGAGCGCGTGGGGCATGACGTTCACGCTTGTTGCCACCAGCGCCTGCAATTGTTCTATCAACGGCCCCATCAGGTCATCGTACTTGGCTTGCCGCTCGCAGATCGCTGCCATGGTCACCTCCCAGCGCGCGGTCATGTCCGGCCATGTGATCGCCTCTGGCAGGGCCTCAATAAACGCACGCCCTGCCTGTGTCGCCCGTACACTTTTTCCCTGACGACACAAAAAGTTACGCTTAAATAGCAATTCGATGATGCCCGCTCGAGTCGCTTCGGTGCCCAGGCCATCGGTATCCTTTAATATTTTTTGCAGGCTGGGATCGGCAACATGCTTGTTGATGCCCGTCATGGCCGCCAGCAAGCTCGCATCGGTAAAGGGTTTGGGTGGGGACGTTTGTTTGCGCTCGACCTCCGCCCGAGCTGAATGCAGTCGGTCTCCCTTCACCAGATCGGGAAGCTGAGGGTTGCGAAAACGCTCACTTGTGTCGTCAGTGGCCCGCGCGTTCTTTTCTGGCAGCAAGGCTTTCCAGCCCAGGCATTCAAGCTGATTGGCCCGGGCCACAAAACGACCCTGCTCTATTTCCACTGTGACCGTTGTCTGCCAGCGCTCGTGAGGCAGCAAGAATTGGCCTAGGTAATTTCGCGCCACCAAGCTGTATATTTTGGCTTCTTCAGTGCTTAAACGTGCCGGCGACTTTGCCGTTGGAACAATGGCGTGGTGGGCGTCGACCTTGGCGTCATTCCAAGCCGCGCTTTTTCGACTCTGATCTAAGTCGATTCCCGCCAGCAGACCAACACTCAGAACCCCCGTCGATGCACTTTTAACATTGGCATTAATGGCCGCCAATACACCCGCCCGCAGGGCAAAGTGCTCTGCGGGTAAGTGCCGTGAATCAGAGCGAGGGTAGGTAATCAACTTATGGCGTTCGTAGAGGGTCTGACAGACATCCAACACCTGCTTTGCGCTCATGCCAAACACCTTACCCGCCTCAATCTGTAAGCTGGAAAGGCTGTGGGGCAAGGGCGCGTGCTCGCGTTTTTTGTTACGCTCTGAGGCAATAACAAGCGCAGGTTTATCACTTATACGCCCCACTACATGCGTGGCCAGCGCCAAGGACAGGTTGCGCCCACTGTCATCGAGCTGCGCCGCGCAAGCCTCGCTGGGTTGCCACTTGGCCCAAAAGACGGGCATGTCAGGCGCGCTTGAGGCGGGGCTGTCACTGAGGCTCAAGCGCGCCCAGACTTCAAAAAATTCACGGCTGTTGAAGGCCTCAACGTCAAGGTCACGGCGCACCACCAAACCCAGTAGCGGTGTTTGTACACGGCCAACAGACAGGACACCGCTATAACCGACTTTTCGACCCTGCAAGGTGTAGGCGCGGGTTAGATTAAGGCCAAACAGCCAGTCGGCCCTTGAGCGTGCAAGCGCTGAAGTCGACAAAGGAATAAACTCTCGGTTGCTGCGCAGCTGTTGCAAGGCGCGGGTGACTGCGGGCCGGTTGAGGTCGCTTATCAGTAGGCGCTCAATGCTGTCTCGTTTTCTGCCACTCACCCCTAAAAAGCTAATCACTTCATCAACCAACAATTGGCCTTCTCGGTCAGGGTCGCCGGCGTGCACAAGGCTGTCGGCCTGCTTCACTAACCTACGCAGCACTGCCAGCTGCTTCGCTGTCTTGGGTTTGGCTTGCAACCGCCACTGCTCTGGGATGATGGGCAGGTGCTCGTGAGACCAACGCTTGAACTTGGGGTCGTAAGCGTCTGGTTCGGCTTGTTCCAGCAAATGCCCAATACACCAGCTGACCACATCGCCATTGGCCGCGGTTATGTAGCCTTCACCTTTTTTGCAAGGCTGCGGCATGGCATCGGCTATTGCTCTGGCCAAACTTGGTTTCTCGGCTATGTAGAGTTTCATTTATGCGAACCGACAACTGTATATCTGAACAGTATATGTGTTTTATCAATGCCTGCAAGCCGCGTATTTTTATCCTTTGAATAACACACAGCAAAATTACAACAAATGCTTGAGTTTGTAGCGTCTAACTTCTGGAAAGGACCTTGCCATTATGGTAATTTCGCCGCCCTTTTTAGCTCAAGCGCACTGCCTAACCAGTGCAGCTTCGTTTGCTGCCCTTTTAGAATACCGTTTAAAGACACAAGGTTTTATATGTTTGCCGGCTTTGATTATGGAACGTCCAACTGCGCCATGGGTGTTATCTCGGATGACGCGGCGGTTAGATTGCTGCCCATTGAAGAGGGGCAGCCATTCATGCCGTCAACCCTCTACGCAATAGAGCGTGAGTTGATTTGCGAGGACGTTGGCCAGCGAATCAAGGATCCAACACTGCGTCAGACTTTTATAAATCAACGGGGCAATCAGCTTGCACAGGCACGGCGAGTTCGTTCAGAGGAAGGCATAGCCGCCGATGAACAGAGTCTATTTGTCGGACGCGAGGCGTTTGAGCAGTACTTGGCTCTGCCAGAAGATGGGTATTTTGTAAAATCACCTAAGTCTTTTCTTGGCGCTAGCGGCCTCAGACCTGAATTCGTGGCCTTCTTTGAAGACCTCGTGACCGCCATGATGCAGCAGGTGAAGAAGCGGGCCGAAACCAGCCTCGGCTGCAACATAGAGCATACGGTCATTGGCCGCCCGGTAAACTTCCAAGGGGTTAACGCCGAGCAGAGTAACCGCCAAGCTCTGGACATTCTGACCCTGGCGGCTAAGCGCTCTGGCTTTAAATCCGTGGAATTTTTGTACGAGCCACTGGCCGCGGGTTTGGACTTTGAAGTACGCATGCAAACGGATAAAACCGTGTTGGTGGTGGATGTAGGCGGTGGTACCACGGACTGTTCAATGGTACGCATGGGCCCTCACCATCGACCACAGCTCGATCGTCAGCAGGACTTTCTAGGCCACAGCGGAGAGCGAGTGGGCGGCAACGACCTGGATATACAGCTGGCAGGAAAAGCACTCATGCCGCTATTTGGTATGTTATCGCCATTAAAAAGTGGTCTGCCCACCCCCCGCCAAGCCTTTTGGGATGCGGTAAGCACCAACAACGTCGGTGCACAAAGCGACTTCAACAGCCAGCGCACACAACTGCACCTCCAACAGCTTTTACTCGATACCAGTGAACCGAATAAACTGCAGCGTTTTATCAACCTGCGCACGGCAAAACAGAACCATCAACTGGTGCGCAGTGCCGAGTTGTGTAAGATCGCCCTCTCCGAGGCTGAAAGTACCTCCGTTGACTTGAGTTATGCAGATCAAGGTCTTAGCTGCAGCGTCAGTAGGGAGCAGTTTGCTAGCGCGATTGAGCGCCCAGTCGATAAGGTCATGGCGTTAATGAGCGAGGCCATCAACCAAGCTGGCTGCAAGCCGGATCTGATTTATGTCACCGGCGGCACGGCAAAATCACCGGTGATTCGTGCAGCCATTGAACAGCGTTTGGGCGATATTGCAGTGGTCGACGGCGACCATTTCGGCAGTGTCGCGGCCGGCCTCACGGTCTGGGCCGAAAAACTATTTCGCTGAGCGCCCGCTAGGCCTCAGTAAACACGATTAGGCACAAACAAAGAGAACAGAATATGGATTATCTACCCTGCGTTGAGATAGAACCGCAAACACCGGCAACCGCCAGCGTGATCTGGCTGCACGGGTTGGGCGCCGACGGGCATGATTTTGCACCGATCATCCCCGAGTTACGCCTGCCGCCAGAGCTGGCGGTGCGCTTTGTATTCCCGCACGCGCCGTCTATTCCCGTCACCATCAACGGTGGCGCGGTGATGCCCGCTTGGTACGACATCTATGAGATGTCGCTCAACCGTAAAATCGATTTAGAGCAAATTCAGGCGTCCGCCGCCGAGGTACGCAAACTCATTGCGCGCGAAAACGAGCGCG